>LDZU01009067.1_pt1 | contig 100412 bp, 102 predicted proteins | sample 615531 | NCBI WGS metagenome assembly LDZU01 (sample SAMN03408293, study PRJNA278302) | terrestrial metagenome | isolation source: oil reservoir sample SB2 | place: USA: Alaska, North Slope, Schrader Bluff formation | collected 2011-09 | reverse complement strand
TCTCTTGATATTTATATTATACTTCGATATTCGCCATTGTTTATCCTGCTGCTAAGACTGTTTTTTACTATTTAATGGGGTTTTCGCAGTGGAATCATAGATAATCAGTGTGGCTGTTACAAAGTCAATTGCTGTGCTAATCCACAATGTCCCGGGTCTTAAAATATAAATTTCCATCGTATGTGCAACCGCCGCAAGAATAAGTCCTATTATTACGGGTTGATAAAGCGCTGTAAAACTTACTTGCCTGAAAACAAGGCCTGAAATATAAACTATCAAGGGGTAAACAATAATTTTCACTAAAAACCCCGACATAAAAGATCTCCTTTTTTTCACATATGTTTTCCGTCTAAGAGATCTTTATGCGGTTTGTTGAAGAGGGGATTAAATGAAGGAGAGTAAAATTAATGAACTTTTTTACCTTGATAGCAGCATCATAAAAAATAAATCTTGAATGCGACGAACTTAGAAGAGGTTTTAGTCTACAAGGGACTGCTGGTAGGCGAGTTCATCTATAGCTTTAATGTAAGCGTCATTCAGATTTTTCCCGATGCGGACCAGCAACATATTAGCAGCGTGTTCAAGAATTTCCGGATCATCGGTGTGTTTCCGCTTAAACCCCATGCGGATATACATTTTAGTGAGCATTTTTCTGTAATTCCAGAAGTTCAGCTTGGTTCCTTTTAAATCCCAATGCTGATGAAACTCATTTATTATTACAACATAATCTTCCATAATGTCATTTTTAAATGCTTCTTGAAGAAGAGCCGTGGCAATACCTTTGCGCTGCCATTGCTTGCTTACTTCAATAGCGCCAAGTTCGAGAACGCGGGGGTGTCTGCTCCATCTTGAATAACGGCTCGGGTAATGGAAATTAAGGTATCCGATGATTAACTGGCCCTGCCTGGCAATATAGACCAGCCCCTCCGGCAAGTCGGCTACAATCATTAATGCCTCCTTTTGACGTATCGGGTTTCGAAAATTGTTTAAATTTTCATCAATTGTCAAGGAGGCGATAAATTCTCTTTCTACTGGGCCTTCAATGGATACCGGCCCTCCTGGTGTATCAAATTCTTTTTTATCCTTAAATTCAGTTGACAAATATAATCACCACTCTTTATTATATTAAGTTTAACCTATTATTAAATAGAAATATTCTGAAGAATCCTCTTAAATCCTTCTTTTTTCGAAAATATTTTTGAAAGTGACGGATTTATCAGACACATTTAGGCGGTTGAACTCCCTAAAGCAAATTATTTTCAGAGTAGATCCCCATACTGCAAAGCAGCGCCAGCAGCAGGATGAAACAGTATGTATTCAGTCAAACCGTCCAAGGGCACGGTGTTGTCAACAGCGAACGACTTGCGAAGAGCCGGTAACAGCAGCTAAGCGAAGCGAGGGTAACCGGACAGCGGTGCGAAACCAGCGGCTTTCCAAAGCTGATAGAAAAGCAGTCTTAATGCCAAGGTTAAAAGGACAATGATGTGAGTTATTTATATGCCGCCTTTGCAGCGCCGCTAGTCCGGTCCGAAGCAAGCCGTGCTGCTGTCGGCGTTGAGCACCGGAGAGAGCGTTGATAATGCCGTGCCTATCGGACTCACTATATGAAAGACTAATTTTCAGAGTAGTTATTTTCGGGATAGTCTAACAAAAGTAAGCCGCTGATTACGCATTTTTAATTAATTAAGAAGGCGTTCTTTTGCTCCATTTCCTTGCGTTACCTGTAAGTTTATGTTAGAATACTTCCGGTGTTAAATACACACGCCATATGGATTTCCGGCAGGGTTGCCCCGTTGCAGGGGGTTTGCCGGTGAAGATGATAGTGGCGGAGGTTAAAAAACCATAGGGGGGAGGTGGACTATTGGCTATAATTTCAATGAAGCAGCTCTTGGAGGCAGGGGTGCACTTCGGGCATCAGACAAGGCGATGGAATCCCAAAATGGCTCCATATATTTTTACGGATCGGAACGGCATCTATATTATAGATTTACAGAAGACGGTAAAAAAAATAGAAGAAGCCTATAATTATGTTAAACAAGTTGCCGCAGACGGGGGAACTCTTCTTTTTGTGGGAACCAAAAAACAGGCGCAGGATGCAGTTAAAGAAGAGGCCGACAGGTGCGGCATGTTTTATGTAAATCAGCGCTGGTTGGGCGGTATGCTGACTAACTTTCAGACAATCCGCGCCCGCATAGACCGTTTGCGGGAATTGGAGCAGATGGAGAATGATAATACATTTGAAGTGTTGCCCAAGAAAGAAGTTGCAGGCCTGATGCGGGAAAAAGAGAAGCTGCAGAAGTCTGTCGGTGGTATTAAAGGTATGAAAAAGCCGCCTGATGCAATTTTCGTGATTGATCCCCGCAAAGAGAGAATTGCAATGGCAGAAGCACGTAAATTGGAAATACCTATCGTAGCGGTTGTGGATACAAACTGTGATCCGGAAGAAGTCGACTATGTTATTCCGGGAAACGATGACGCTATACGTGCAGTCCGGTTGTTGACCAGCAAAATGGCAGACGCCTATTTGGAAGGCAAACAGGGAGAGCAACTGGAAGAAGCGCTTTAACCGATATTAATGTGTTTTATAAAGCGGGAGGGATCTCCTGCATTTTTCTATAAGGGGTTTTTTGCAGAAGGCAATGGTTAAAATACTTAGTTAATAAGGAAAAACATGACAATACTTTGCTGTTTAGGGAGGATTTAGGGGGACTATGGCTGAAGTAACTGCAGCAATGGTTAAAGAATTGCGCGAGCGCACAGGTTCGGGAATGATGGATTGTAAGAGGGCATTAAATGAAGTTGGATGCGATATGGAGAAAGCAATCGATTACCTTCGCGAAAAAGGACTGGCCGCTGCTTCAAAAAAGGCAGGACGGGTAGCCAGCGAAGGGTTGGTTGATTCATACATCCACCTGGCCGGCCGGATAGGTGTTTTGATTGAAGTGAACTGTGAGACTGATTTTGTAGCGAAAACTGATGATTTCCGATCCCTTGTCCATGAACTTTCGATGCAGATAGCTGCAGCCAAGCCGGAATTTGTCCGAAGGGAGGACGTGCCGGAAGAGAAAGTCCAAAAAGAGAGGGATATTTTGGCGGCTCAGGTTAAAGATGAGGGAAAACCTGAAAAGATTATCCAGAAAATTGTGGATGGGCGGATAGAAAAGTTTTTTAAGGAGAACTGCCTTCTCGAACAGGCTTTTATCAAAAATCCCGATCTTACTGTACAGCAAGTGCTGAACGAAAAAGTTATGCGCCTTGGTGAAAATATTGTCGTAAGAAGATTTGCCCGTTTTGAACTTGGTGAGGGCTAGGCGGAAATCAATTAAGAAAAGGGGGATAGCCCTTTAAATGACTGATTCGGGTATTCCCAAATATAAGCGTGTTATTCTGAAGCTAAGCGGAGAAGCCCTGGCAGGTTCCCTGGGCTTTGGAATAGACCCTTATGTGGTCAAGTCGATTGCCGGCCAAATTCAGGAAGTAACTCAGATGGGTATACAGGTGGCGGTCGTCGTCGGAGGCGGTAATATCTGGAGGGGTGTCGCCGGAAGCGCAAAAGGTATGGACAGGGCAGCGGCTGATTATATGGGAATGCTCGCTACCGTAATCAACTCCCTTGCTTTACAGGATGCTCTTGAAAAACTGGAAGTGGTCAGCCGAGTCCAGTCAGCAATAGAAATGCGTGAAGTGGCTGAACCGTATATACGCCGCAGGGCTATCCGGCATCTGGAGAAAGGCCGGGTGGTTATTTTTGCGGGTGGCACGGGAAACCCTTACTTTTCTACAGATACCACTGCCGCCCTGCGTGCAGCGGAAATTGAAGCAGAGGTTATCTTAATGGCCAAAAGAGTAAGCGGAGTTTACGACGATGATCCTTTAAAAAACCCGCTGGCCAAGAGGTTCGAGCAATTGACCTACATTGATGTGCTGAACAAGGGCCTTGCTGTAATGGACGCCACAGCAACTTCACTGTGTATGGACAATAATATCCCGGTAGTAGTTTTCAATTTGAATGAAGTTGGAAATATAAAAAGAGCTGTTTTAGGTGAGAACATAGGCACCTATGTTGGAGGTGTTTCCATTGGGTAATCCATTCATTGAGGAATCCGAATCCAATATGAAAAAAAGCGTTGAGGTGATTAAAAAGGAATTTGCCTCACTGCGGGCTGGAAGAGCAACACCTGCGCTGCTGGATAAAATCATTGTATCCTATTACGGCAGTATGATGCCTATTAATCAGCTTGCCAGTATTACCGCCCCGGAAGCCAGGCTCTTAATCATTCAGCCCTGGGATAAAGCAGCCCTGCCTGATATTGAAAAGGCAATCATGAAATCTGACCTTGGAATAAATCCAAGCAGCGACGGAACCATAATCAGGTTGGCCATTCCTCAGCTAACTCAGCAAAGAAGGTTAGAACTGGTAAAACTGCTCAAAAAGAAAGCTGAGGAAGGCAAAGTGGCAGTCCGCAATATCCGCCGGGAGACAAATGACCTTTTAAAAGAAGAGCAAAAAGACGGAGATATTTCAGAGGATGATCTGCGCCGCTTTCAGGACGAGGTGCAAAAGCAGACAGACAAATACATCAAGGAAATTGATGCCCTGGTCAAGCTCAAAGAGCAGGAGATTATGCAGGTATGAAGCAGCCTGACGTTTTGGCTTTGGAAGTTGATCAGGCCAGGGCTGTCTGTGAAGAGGAAGGTTTAAAGGTTGAAGTATTGTTAACAAAGCCGCCTTCAGGAAACCCGGACGGGTGTTTGAGGGTTGTTCGCAGTAAGTTAATCGATGAGAATAGAATAATCCTTACTGTAGCTTACCAGAATTGGAGAAAGGGGGTGAAGACAGGTGGCTTATCGAATTACAGATGAATGCCTGGGTTGTGGAACCTGCCTGGAATCTTGTCCAAACGAGGCAATAACTGAGGGTGAAATATATGTGATTGATCAAGAGAAGTGTACAGAATGTGGTACCTGCGTGGAATCATGCCCTACAGAGGCTATTGTGGAGGAGTAAGAGGAAAAGAAGTTTTAAAACCCCCTCTTTTTTACAGAGGGGGTTGAATTTGCCTTCGTTTAAGAACCGGCCATGGGCGGGAGGCACGTATTTGATGCTGAAAAACATGGCGATCACTATTCTAAATATTTTTTTTAAAAGAAGAACCGCCCCTGATGAAAAGCATTACCTGTCTATTCTGGACAGGAGCCGCTTGCCCGAACACATAGCAATTATTATGGACGGGAATGGCCGATGGGCGCAAAAGCGCGGTTTGCCCAGAAGCATGGGTCACAGGGCAGGTGTTGAGTCACTGCGCGATATAGTTAAACTTTGTGCTGAGCTAAAGGTTCGCATTCTTACCGTTTATGCTTTCTCCACCGAGAACTGGAAGAGGCCCCAGGGAGAGGTTAACACATTAATGGAATTATTGGTGGAGTACCTTCAAAAGGAAATAGACGAACTCTGTGAAAATGATATACGTGTTATGACAATCGGACATATTGAAGATCTTCCTGAAGCAGCTGAAAAATGTGTTCGTTTGGCCTGGGAACGGAGCAATAATAACCAGGGTTTGACATTAAATATTGCTTTAAATTATGGCGGTCGGAATGAAATAGTAGAGGCTTTACGTATAATCACCCAAAAAATAGGTCAAGGCGAGCTTAATCCCGGGGATATTAATGAAGCTTTAGTTTCCTCAAATCTTTTTACGGCAGGACAGCCTGATCCGGATTTACTGATCAGGCCTTCCGAAGACTACAGGATAAGTAATTTTTTGCTCTGGCAGATTGCATACACCGAATTTTGGTTTACTCCTGTACTTTGGCCAGACTTTCGCCGGGTCCATCTTTTACAAGCCCTTATAGATTACCAGCGGCGGGAACGGCGTTTCGGCGGATTATCTTAGAATTGTTGGAAAGGTCTATGACCAGGGTTATTAGTTCATTAATAGCTGTTCCTTTAGTAATACTGTTGGTTTGGCAGGGCGGGCTGTTTCTGATCGCCCTTTGCGCACTAACAATGCTTTTGGCAATTCTGGAATCAAAGCGGATGTTAAGCCGCCTTGATTTGAATATTCCTTATTTTCTAATGGCGGCAGGGGTTGTACTCCTTTTGGGGAGTGTCTATCTTTATGGCGATACAGGGCTAGCCGGCGCGCTTGTGTCGGTTGTTTTTATATTTTTATGCTGGTTTATGTTTTCTTATCCCGGCTGTTCGCTCCAGGAAGTGTCCGCAGGCCTGCTTTCCACTCTTTATATCGGCCTTTTGGTTTATGTTTATCTTCTGCGTACTCTTCCCGACGGCTGGATTTGGATAGTCCTTATGCTGTTCGGCACCTGGGTTAACGATACAATGGCCTTTCTGATCGGTAAAAATTTTGGAAAGCACCCGTTATTTCTTGCTCTAAGTCCAGGAAAAACTATTGAGGGCTCAATAGGCGGCATCCTGGGCAGTATGATGGTGGTCTTTGTTTTTAAATATATTTATCCGTTTTTACCATTGCTTCAGCTTGTCTTTTTGGGGCTGTTTTTGGGTATTGTAGCGCAGGTAGGCGATTTGGTGGAATCAGGCATCAAGAGGCAGGTTGGGGTTAAAGACGCGGGAACTTTTTTCCCGGGTCATGGAGGTATATTGGATCGAGTGGATAGCATTTTATTTACGTCTCCATTAGTATACTATTATGTACATAAGTTGATCTTGGGATAGAGGTGGAGCGGGTGCCCCGATATCTAAAGTTGGCGGCAGCGACAGCAACACTTTTATTATTGTACCTGGTCTGGAAGTTTATTGTTCCGGAAATAATGGTGATTATCAAGTTTGTCTTTGTCCTGTTGACGCCTTTTATCCTTGCTGTAATCCTGGCCGTCATAATAGAGCCATTCGTCAGGTTTCTGAACGAAAAGGCAAGATTAATCAGGCCGCTGGCTATTGGTGTGGCAATGATTGTGCTGATCGGCGGGTCTGGTTCCCTGCTGACAGTTCTTATTTTCAGGCTTGTCAAGGAATTAAGCGACTTATCAGTTTCACTTCCGAAATATGTTAATCCTGTACAGGATTATATAAGCAATTTGATTGAGCGGGGTAAAATATTTTATTTTCAGCTTCCGCCGGCGGTTACCGGCCGTTTTCAAGAAAGAGTAGGCGATGTTACCGGCTGGCTGTCCGATCTGGCCAGTTCGCTTGCAAATTCACTGCTGCATATCGTGACATCACTGCCCAGCGCAGTGATGATTACAGTGGTTGCCCTAATAGCTACTTTTTTCATCAGCCGTGATAGAAAGGCTATTGTCCAGTTCTGGATGAAGTATGTGCCTGCTCCCTGGGGAACACAGGCAATAACGATGAGCCGGGAAGTAATCAACGCTTTTCTTGGTTATCTGAGGGCTCAGTTTGTCTTAATTTCCCTGACGACTATTCAAAGTATTGTCGGGCTGCAATTAATCGGCGCGGACTATGCATTGACGATGGGCTTGTTAATTGGTTTTTTTGATTTAATACCTGTATTAGGTCCTGCTACCATTTTTCTACCCTGGGCGATCTGGTCCTTTATCAGCGGCCATACTTCATTTGCGATAAAACTACTGTTTGTTTACGCTCTTGTCTGGGGAGTGCGCCAGATGCTGGAAGCAAGGGTAGTTGCTCAAAGTCTGGGGCTTCATCCTCTTGCCGTCCTGCTGGCCATATATGCCGGCTTGAAAGCGTTCGGCGCGGCCGGTCTGATTTTAGGCCCGATCCTGTTAATCATAATCCAGGCGGCTGTTAAAGTATATTTCACAAGCAGGGCTAAATAAGGTGGAGTCGTCAAAAACTATGAAAAAAATTTCTATTATCGGGAGTACCGGGTCCATCGGCCGGCAGGCTCTGTCAGTGATTCACCAGTTTCCATCTGAATTTCGGGTTGTCGGGTTGGCCGCAGGAAGCAATTGGAAAGTCATGCTGGATCAAATCCGGGAGTTCGATCCCGAAATAGTATCTATGTCTCAGGAAAAGGAAATCCGGGAAATCTCCCGGAACCTTAAGCAGGACGTTCTCCCGGAATTATGCTGGGGAGAACAGGGCTTAATCAGCGCGGCGGCGGATACACAGGCGGATATTGTAATTATAGCTGTTCCCGGTATTGCCGGCCTTATTCCAACGCTGGCGGCAATTAAAGCGGGTAAGGACATAGCTCTGGCAAATAAAGAAACTCTTGTAACTGCAGGCGGATTGGTCATAGAGATGGCTGCCCGGGCGAATGTAAATATTTTGCCGCTGGACAGTGAGCACTCGGCAATCTGGCAGTGTTTGGACGGAGTTCCCAGGGATGAGATCGCCCGGATACTTCTTACTGCTTCGGGTGGTCCATTTCGCTTGGGCCCGGCTGATTTATCGGGTGTGACCGTAGAGATGGCGCTTAATCATCCGAATTGGAAGATGGGGCGCAAGGTAACTATTGATTCGGCGACTTTAATGAACAAGGGTTTGGAAATAATTGAAGCCAGATGGTTGTTTGATTTAAACTATGACCGTATAAAAGTGTTAATTCATCCTCAAAGCATCATCCATTCCATGGTTGAATTTATTGACGGTTCAACTCTAGCCCAGTTGGGAGCTCCGGATATGCGCATACCCATTCAATATGCGCTTACTTATCCTGCACGCTGGTTTAATGAACTGCCAAGAATAAACTGGGATAATGTGGGAGACTTAGCTTTCGAAAGCCCGGATCTGAAACGCTTTCGCTGCCTTTCATTGGCTATCGAGGCCTGCCGGGAGGGAGGCACAATGCCGGTGGTTTTGAATGCCGCGAATGAGATCGCAGTAGAGTGTTTTTTAGCCGAAAAAATAGGATTTACCCGTATTCCGGAAATTATTGACGAGGTTATGGATAAGCATCAGGTTAGGGAGTATACTGAAATTAACGATATCTATGCCGCCGATAACTGGGCGCGGCAACAAGCGAGGGAGATTGCCGGTTGTTAGCAATGCAAACATTTTTGGCTGCCGTTGTTATCTTCGGGTTGATGATTATCTTTCATGAATTCGGTCATTTTATTGTTGCAAAAAGAGTAGGGATAAGGGTTCAGGAATTCAGTGTCGGGTTTGGTTTTAAACTGGCCAGTTTTATAAAAGGCGAAACCACATATAATCTGAGAGTGTTTCCGATAGGCGGTTTTGTGCGCATGGCCGGTATGGAGCAAGACGATAACGTTCCTGTTATTGACGATGAAAAGTCCTTTAATAAGAAAACCGTGCTTCAGCGGATTGCGGTTATTTCGGCCGGCCCGCTGATGAATTTTGTGCTTGCTGTCCTTTTATTTGCCGCTGTTTTTGTTTATTCAGGGTTCCCAATACCCAGCACTGTTGTGGGAAAACTCGTCCCCGGCGGGCCTGCGGAATTGGCCGGCTTAAAGGACGGTGACAGAATTATTGCGATTGACGGGGAACAGGTCAACAGGTGGGAGTGGGAGAAGATGTCTGCAATTATTAACTCCCATCCTGATCAGGTTGTTACAGTAACCGTGGAGCGCTCCGGGAAGCGGCAGAAGATACTTGTCCTGACCAGCCATGATGAGAAAGGCCAGGGCAAGATGGGCATCTACCCGGCTTACCAAAATCAACGCCTGGACCCTTTTAGCGCTCTTGCCAAAGGGACGGAATATACGGGGCGGTTTGTCGTATTAATAATAGATTTAATCGGCCAGATGATCATAGGCAAATTACCCGCTGATCTTGGCGGGCCGGTCAGAATAATTTATGAAATTAAAAATGCGGTCGGATTAGGAGTTTCTAATCTGCTGCAGTTGGCTGCGTTTTTAAGTATAAATTTGGGCCTTTTTAACCTTTTCCCCATTCCCGCTTTAGATGGAAGCAGGATAATGTTTTTAGTCATAGAATGGCTCCGGGGCCGGCCGGTTGATCCAGTAAAGGAAAATCTCGTTCACCTGATTGGATTTGGAATTTTGCTGCTGTTTTTCGTATTTGTCACTTATAACGATGTGCTGCAGTTAATTCAAAAGTGATTTTAAGCGATCAGGTTTAAGAAAGGGTTTTATTATGGAACGCAAAAAAACCCGGCCTGTCCGGATTGGAACAGTTCATGTCGGGGGCGGAGCTCCAATATCCGTCCAGTCTATGACCAACACTGATACCAGGAATGTGGCGGCTACTGTAGAACAGATTAATAAGTTAACTCTCGCAGGTTGTGAAATTGTCCGTGTTGCTGTACCTGATCTGGAAGCGGCGGATGCTTTGCTCCTGATCAAAAATCAGATAAATATTCCATTGGTTGCAGACATTCACTTCGATTATCGCCTTGCCCTTGCCGCTCTGGAAAGAAGTGTTGACGGCCTGCGCATCAATCCGGGAAATATCGGCAGCAGGGAGAAAGTCGTTAAAATTGCCGCGGCGGCCAGAGAAAAAAAAGTACCGATACGAATCGGAGTAAATGCCGGTTCACTGGCCAAGGATCTGTTGGATAAACATGGTAAGCCTACAGCCTCAGCGCTTGTGGAAAGCGCTTTACGGGAAATCCGCCTGCTCGAGGAAGTAGGATTTTTTGATCTAAAGGTGTCTGTTAAGTCTTCCGATGTGCCGATGATGTTGGAAGCTTATCAGATGCTTTCTGAAAAAACGGACTACCCGCTTCACTTGGGAGTTACAGAGGCGGGTACGTTGCGTTCCGGCGCCGTAAAATCCGCCGTTGGGATAGGAATTCTCCTGTCGAAGGGAATAGGCGACACAATCAGAGTGTCTTTGACGGGGAGCCCGCTTGAGGAAGTAAGGGTCGGCTATGATATTTTAAAATCTCTCGGGTTGCGTTCAAGGGGTATTGAGCTCATCTCGTGCCCGACCTGTGCGAGGACTCAAATTGACATTATCAAAATAGCCGTTGAAGTTGAAGAAAAGCTGGAAGGGATCACCGCGCCGTTAAAAATAGCGGTGATGGGATGTGTTGTAAACGGTCCTCTGGAAGCTAAGAACGCTGATCTAGGTGTGGCCGGAGGGAAAGGAACCGGTTTGATTTTTCGACAGGGGAAGATCATCAAGTCCGTTCAGGAAAAAGAACTTGTCAGTGAGCTTGTTCGGGAAGCGGAACAGTTGGCGGCGCAAACAGCGATTCATTCAAAGAACGAGTGAACCCGAGGATAAGCGAGGCTACTGTTTGAGACGCATAGCGCCGAGTTTAACCGGGCCCGAGGGTTTAAAGGGTGTTGTTGTTCACAATCTAATTTCATAAAAACAGGACATACAATTATCTTGACCGGGGTGATTTAAAAATGAGAGTTTCACAACTGCTGCTTCCCACATTGCGCGAGGCGCCGGCTGAAGCCGAAATAATCAGCCATCAGCTGTTATTAAGGGCGGGTTTTATACGCAAGTCAGCAGCAGGTGTATATACATTGCTGCCGCTGGGTTTGAAAGTAATTAAGAAAATTGAGGCGATAGTCAGGGAAGAGATGAACAGGGAGGGAGCCCAGGAGATTATCATGCCGATCATTCAGCCTTCTGAGATCTGGCAGGAATCGGGGCGTTGGGATGTTTACGGCCCGGAATTATTCCGTCTGAAAGACCGGCACGGAAGAGTTTTTTGCCTTGGACCCACCCATGAAGAAATAATCACGGACTTAGTTCGCAACGAGGTTAAATCATACAGGCAGCTTCCCCTCCTGCTTTACCAGATCCAGAATAAGTACCGGGATGAACGCAGACCCCGGTTTGGATTAATCCGCGGCCGTGAGTTTATTATGAAAGACCTTTATTCTTTTGATCGCGACGAAGCCGGCATGGAGGTCAGCTATCAGAAAATGTTTAACGCATACACGAGAATATTTGAACGCTGCGGTCTTTATTTTCGTCCGGTAGAAGCTGATTCAGGCGCAATTGGGGGCAGCGATACGCACGAGTTTATGGTCCTGGCTGAAACAGGGGAAGCATTGCTGGTTTTCTGCAGCCAGAATGACTGTGGCTATGCCGCCAATGTAGAAAGAGCGGCATCACCTGTGAAGAAAAGAGTTGATTTCGAAGAACCCGGCCTGCTGGCGGAAGTGGCTACACCGGGGAAGCGGACTGTCGAGGAAGTTACTTTATTTTTGGGTGTTGAGCCTCAAAAACTAATTAAAACCCTGCTTTATGAAACAGAGGCCGGGTACGTGGCGGCTCTTGTAAGAGGCGACCGAATTATCAATCAGGTAAAGATACAAAAGGCGCTCGGTGTTCTCAGGTGTGATCTGGCTGACGCGGAGGCAGTGGAAAGGTTAAGCGGAGCGAAAGTCGGTTTTGCCGGGCCGGTGGGCTTAAAAGGTTTAAGGCTGGTCGCTGATTTAGAAGTTGTGGGGATGGCCAACGCTGTTTCAGGGGCGAACAAAGACGATGCGCATTTTATAAACGTAAATCCGGAGCGCGATTTTAATCCGGATCAGATTGCCGACCTGCGCCAGGTACAGTCAGGCGATCCCTGCCCAATCTGCGGTTCTGCTTTGGAAGAAGCAAGAGGGATTGAAGTCGGGCAGGTTTTCAAACTGGGCTATAAGTACAGTAAAGCCCTTGGAGCCAATTATCTTGACGAGAAGGGCAATAGTATTCCCATTTGTATGGGGACTTACGGTATCGGCGTAACGCGTACCATGGCTGCGTCTGTCGAGCAAAACCATGATCAGAATGGAATAATCTGGCCTGTCAGCATTGCGCCTTACCAGGCGCTGGTTGTTCCCGTAAACACCAGGGAAAGCGGGCAGTTTGAACTGGCGGAAAGGGTTTACGAATTGCTTTTAAGCGCAGGTATGGAAGCGGTCCTGGACGACCGTCCGGAAAGGGCCGGTGTTAAATTTAAAGACGCCGATCTAATTGGATATCCTTTGCGTCTGATTATTGGTAAACAAGCGGTTGAAAGCGGCAATATAGAAGTGTTTCAACGTAAAAGCGGCCTGGTTGTTACCGTTCCTTTAGAACAAGTAGTTGGCTATGTAAAAGAATATTGCAGCCAAATCTAGTAGGATGGAGAAAATCATGTTGAAACGGGTTCTCATTTTGTCAGTCTCAATCGGAGAAGGCCATATACGGGCATCGACGGCCATCAAAGAGGCAATTTTAAAAAGGAATCCTTATACAGAAGTTAATATTCTTGATACATTTCGTTCTACAAATCCTATTTGGGATAAAATGGTCAGCAATACCTACATGGAAATTTTGAAAATTACTCCCGCTTTTTATGGCTATCTTTACCGCCTGGCTGAAAAAGAGAGTATTCTTCAAGGAACCGCCAGAGAAGAATTTAACAGGGTTTTAAATGTTGTAACCGCCCCGAGACTTAACCAGTTGCTGAGTGTTTATTCTCCGCAAGTTATAATTTGCACGCATCCATTTCCGATCGGTGTTGTAAACAGGTTAAAGGAGCGGAGTGAATATACGGGTCTGCTGGCTGGTGTTCTTACTGATTTTACCGTGCACCCTTTCTGGGTTTTCCCCAAGGTTGATTTGTATTCAATTGCCGCCGAGGAGATTAAAAAGACGTTTAAAGATTATAAATACAATATGGATAATGTCCACGCCTGTGGAATACCTATTGACAGTTGTTTTTTAAATTCTGTTGACAAGTCTGAGGTTAAGTCCAAACTTTCTTTGCAGCAGAATTTGAAGACAATACTGGTTATGGGAGGCGGCCTGGGTATGGGGCCGATTTCCGATATAGTCAAAGCTTTGGGAGACGGCGGTATTCCCTGCCAGGTTATTGTAGTTACAGGCTACAACGAAACATTGCGGGCTAAACTGGAACGTATGATCCCTGGCTTCAGAAATCCGGTAACAGTACTGGGATTTGTTGATAATGTTCATGAGCTAATGTCAGTTGCCGATTTAATGATCGGCAAGGCAGGGGGCCTAACCTGCGCGGAGGCCCTGGCCAAAGGATTGCCGATCTTTATTGTTGATCCGATTCCAGGCCAGGAAGTCCGCAATGCTGAGTTTCTATGCAAGGCGGGAGCAGCCGTACAGGCCGGCAATATCAGGGATCTGTCCAATAAAGTAGGGGAATACTTAAATGAACCCCGCCGTTTAAAGAAAATGTCTATTTCCGCTTCGCATCTGGGCAAACCCCTGGCAGCTCAGTCTGTTGTAAGGATAATTGAGGATTATATAGGTTCCGTAAACTTGGAAGCGGCTAGAATCTAGCGGGAAAGAGTAAATATCAGGTGCAAGGACAATGATCAGCGAAAAGGAAATAGTTATCCGGCTTACGCTTGCTTTTATCCTGGGTGGGGCTATAGGTTTAGAGCGCGAACGAATTTATATGAAGGCGCTCAAATATTCCGCCGGTTTCCGGACGCATGTTCTTGTTTGCATCGGCGCTGCCGTATGCATGCTGATTTCCGAGCAGATGTTTTTTCTTTATAATGGAGATGCGGGACGGATTGCCGCCCAGGTAATCAGTGGGATTGGTTTTTTAGGCGCCGGCGCAATCTTACGCGAGGGATCTGTTGTCAGGGGCCTGACGACTGCCGCAAGCCTCTGGGTTGTAGCATGTGTCGGCCTGGCTGTTGGAGGGGGTTTTTACCTTGTGGCTGCAACAGGGACCTTTTTAGTATTATTTGCTTTAATCGTTCTGGGTACTATTGAAGATTTAATGCGCGGCGGGCGCCGTGACAATGTTATTGTCGTTGAAGTGGACAGCAGCTCGGAGGATATCGATAAAATCAGCCCTACACTTGAGGAATCAGGTGTTCAGATAAAGCATATCAATTTCAGTAAAATGGAAAACAGATGTATAGTTGAGATTACCATAAAAACTCCATACAGAATAGATCTGATTACAGTACTAAACAAGCTGGCTACTTTACCGGGGGTATTCCGGATAAATCAAAAAACGGGTGATCAGCCTCCGTTAAGATAAGATTTAATGCTTGCTAAGACTGTTTTTTTGTGCTATACTTAGCAACAGATTGGAAAGAAGTTATCGAAGAGTGGGGAATTGCCCACTCTTTCGTCTTATAACTGGATTTGGTTTAATGGCCATTATATTTATTGGGAGGGTTTTCCCCCTATGCTTCAAAAAAAGGTCACCGCGTTTGTAAGCGATCTGGCGGCGCCTTTAGCCGGCCAACTCGGTTTGGAACTGGTAGATGTGGAATACAAGAAAGAGGGGGGTAGTTGGTACCTTAGAGTGTTTATAGACAAAAAAGGCGGAGTAACATTGGATGATTGTCAGGCGTTATCACGAGAACTGGACAGTGCTTTGGACAGCCGCGATCCAATACAGCATACCTATATTTTAGAGGTCTCTTCACCTGGTATTGAGAGACCTTTAAAAACAATTGAAGATTTTATGCGTTTTCGGGGGAGCATGGTAAAAATTATTACTTTCAAGTCTCAGGAAGGTAAAAAAGAACACATCGGACATCTGGTTGATCTTTCTGAATCAACTCTTGTTCTGAAAGATCAGAAAAAGAACAACAACATTTTGATTAGCTTGCAAAATATAGCTTCGGCCCATTTAGTCGCGGAAGTTTTTGGAGGTAAGGGGGTACCTAAGGGTGAACAGTGAGTTTCTTGAAGCGCTTTACGCCTTGGAGAAAGAAAAAGGAGTGCCGGTTGATATTCTACTGGAGACAATCGAGGCAGCCCTGCTTTCCGCTTATAAAAGAAACTTTGGTTCCGCACAAAACGCTCGGGTGCAGATAAACAGGGAAACAGGCGATTACCAGGTCTTTGCCCAACATGTTGCAGTAAAGGAAGTCCTTGACCCCAAGTTGGAAATATCAATTGAAGAAGCTCAATCATTGGATCCCCGTTACGATTTGGGAGAAGTAATTGAGAGTGAGGTAACACCACGGAATTTTGGACGAATTGCAGCGCAGACAGCAAAACAGGTAGTTATGCAAAGGATACGCGAAGCTGAGCGGAATCTCGTCTACAAGGAATACATTAACCGTGAAGGCGATATCATTACTGGTGTCGTCCAGAGAGTAGAACAAAAAAACGTATATATAGAGCTTGGAAAAGCAGAAGCAATACTTGCGGCAAATGAAAGGGTCCCCGGGGAAACACACCGTCAGGGTGACCGGATTAAAGCATATATTTTAGAAGTCAAGAAAACCACCAAGGGACCTCAGGTTTTTGTTTCCAGAACACACCCGGGGCTGTTGAAAAGGCTTTTTGAACTGGAGGTTCCGGAACTTTTTGAAGGAATTGTAGAATTGAAATCGGTTGCCCGGGAGGCGGGTTACCGTTCAAAAATAGCTGTATTTTCAAGAGATGAAAATATTGATCCGGTTGGCGCATGTGTGGGTCCTAAAGGAATGCGGGTTCAGGCGATTGTGAACGAGTTGAACGGGGAAAAAATCGATGTGATCAAATGGGACCCGGATTCTTCCAAATATGTTGCCGCTTCGTTAAGCCCTGCTAAGGTTGTTGCGGTAGAGATCTGGGAGGAGGAAAAAGTAGCGCGGGTTATCGTTCCAGACTTTCAGCTCTCTTTGGCTATTGGTAAAGAAGGGCAAAATGCCCGGTTGGCTGCAAAGCTCACTGGCTGGAAGATTGACATTAAAAGTGAATCCCAAATGGAGGAAATCTACCAGCGCGAGTACGCCGGTTATACACAGGATTACGCGGAATAAGGAGTTTGCCTGTTGATGACAAAAGTTAAAAAAATACCTTTTCGGGTGTGCCTTGGCTGTCAGGAAAAACGGCCCAAGAAAGAACTGGTTCGTCTTGTCCGCACTCCCGAGGGAATTATTGAAATAGACTCTACAGGCAAAAAAGCTGGACGGGGCGCTTACGTTTGTCCCGGATTAGAATGCATCCAGAAAGCAATTAAAGCAAAACGCCTGGAGAGAACATTCGGACAGCCTGTTCCCAAAGAAATCCTGGAAGCTTTAAAGGCCGGGGTTTTGCAAAGTTAGTCGCCTTATAGACTGGGGAGGTGGATTCATGGCAAAAAAACGGGTGCACGAGTTAGCCAAAGAATTTAAGATAGAAAGCAAGGAAATGATTAGAAGGTTGTCGCTTCTCGGAATAACTGTGAAATCACACGCAAGTACAGTTGATGAGAAAGATGAGGAGCGCCTGCGTGTGGAGTTCGAAAAAGAAAGAGCGGCAAAGGCTCAAATTGAACCAAAGCCATCAACCCCGGATACTGCGAAAACTGATTCGGGGACGGACAGGAAATGGCGGGATTCCAAGTATTCTTCCGGTCCTGGATTGGTAGACCGGGTTCCCTCAAGACCTCCGGACCGGCGTTTTCAGGAACGCCCGTTTTTAAAGGGCGATATTCAGCACGCGAAAACAGCTCAGCCCGCAGTTCCGCCGGCGCCGCCGGCAGTACAACCGGCGCCGCCGGCAGTGGAGGCCAAAACGCCGGCAGCAGGAGCCGTTTCCAGGCCGGTTCAGGAGCCGTTACGTAATCGGGCTGCTGAAAAACCTTCTCAGGGATATTCACCGCGTCCAGGAAAGCCACAGTTTCCTCCGGCAAGAGGAGAAACCCAAAGTGGGGCAAGGAACTTAAGAAGTCCCGGTCCCGCCGCTGGCGCCGGACGTCCCGTCCGGGATGCAAAAGGACTGCCTGCTCCGAAATTAAAACCGGAACAGCTCAAAGTCCCCAAGGTTCCTGATGAGGTTAAAGCACAGGAGAGAGTAGTAGCAAGGCCGGATAAGCAAAAAGGCGAAAAGGCACGGCCGGCGGGAGATGGGCGGTCCTTTGGCAAGGGTAAGGGATGGCGTGATCAAAGGACGGCTGAACAAAAACTGCGTCCTGTTGCCGGGGGAAGGCGTGTACAGGGTCAACCCCAGAGATCATTGCCGCCTCATCCGGTTGAAAAGAAACCGGTTGTCATTGGCGAAACTGTTACTATACAGGAACTGGCTTCAAAAATGAGAAAGAGCCCCGCCGAAGTCATAAAAAAACTGATGGCTTTGGGGGTTATGGCCACAATTAATCAAGAAATAGATAACGAAACAGCCATCATAATCGCGGGAGAACTTGGCTTCGAAGTTCAGGTAAAGATAGAACTTGACCAGGAGGCAATGCTTGAGCAGGAAAGTGAAGAGGATACCGCAAACCTTCAGTCAAGACCCTGCGTTGTAACTGTAATGGGGCATGTTGACCACGGAAAAACATCATTACTGGACGCGATCCGCGAAACTAATGTTATAGCCAGTGAAGTGGGAGGAATTACCCAGCATATCGGGGCCTATCAGGTGGAAAGGAATAATAAAAAGATAACTTTTATCGATACGCCGGGCCACGAAGCTTTTACGGCAATGCGGGCTAGAGGCGCCCGGATAACAGATATAGCTGTTTTGGTAGTCGCCGCGGAAGACGGTATTATGCCACAGACCGTTGAAGCTATAAACCATGCCAAGGCAGCGGGAGTTCCTATTATTGTAGCTATAAATAAAATAGACAAACCGGACGCTAACATTGATAAAGTCAAGCAGCAGCTGACAGAGCATAGCTTAATTGCAGAAGAATGGGGCGGTCAGACCATTTGTGTTCCGGTAAGCGCAAAAACCGGTCAGGGTCTGGACGAACTGCTTGAAATGATTCTTCTGGTCGCTGAAGTAAATGATTTGAGAACCAACTCAAACCGGCCGGCGCGAGGTACGATAGTTGAGGCTAAACTGGATAAGGGGCGCGGGCCTGTAGCTACTGTTCTGATTCAGGAAGGCACACTCCATATAGGAGATAATATCATTGCCGGTACGGCATCCGGCAGGGTGCGGGCGATGATGGATTACCTGGGCCGCAGGTTAAAGAATGCAGGGCCTTCAACGCCTGCCGAGGTGCTGGGTTTTTCCGACGTTCCGTTAGCGGGAGATACGCTTTATGCTGTGGCAGAGGAAAAAATGGCCCGTCAGATCGCGGCTAAACGTATATTACGCAAGCGGGAAGAAAATATTAAAACTTCGATACCCAGAGTTTCACTGGACGATCTTTTTAAACAGATTGAAAAAGGTCAGATCAAAGATCTCAATATAATTATCAAGGCAGACGTTCAGGGTTCAGCGGAAGCCCTGAGGCAGTCTCTGGAAGGGTTGTCCACCCAGGAGGTCAGAGTTAACACGATCCACAGCGGTGTGGGGATGATTAGCGAGGCCGATATATTGCTTGCTTCTGCTTCCAATGCAATAATTGTTGGATTTAACGTACGCCCGTCTGTTAACGCCCGGCGCGCCGCCGAGCTTGAAAAGGTTGATGTGCGTATGTACCGGGTTATTTATGATGCTATAAATGATGTCAAGGCTGCAATGAGCGGCTTATTGGAACCTGAATACAAGGAAGTGGTTATTGGCCGCGCCGAAGTGAGGAAAACATTTAGCGCTTCCAGAATCGGTACTATTGCAGGCTGTTATGTAACTGAAGGAAAGATTACCCGGGATGCCAAAGTGAAGATTATCCGTGAAGACAAGGTCATCTTTGAAGGAAAACTTGATTCACTTAAGCGTTTCAAGGACGATGTGCGTGAAGTTATGCAGGGTTATGAATGTGGGCTGGCCTTGGAAAAATTTAATGAAGTTAAAGAAGGCGATATTATAGAGGCAGTTGCTACCGAAATAATAAAAAGAGAACTATAGCATTTTAGTCTGGCTCCAAGATTTGGGGGTAAAAAAATGTCCTACAGGCCTGAGCGTCTTGCGGAAACTATAAAAAAGGAATTTTCGGCAATGCTTCATAACGAAGTTAAAGACCCGCGGATGGGTTTTATCACCATTACCAGGGTGGTAGTTTCATCCGACCTGAGCAGTGCTAAAATTCATGTCAGTATCTATGGATCCGCGGATGAGCAAAATGCAACAATGGAAGCCCTTTCCAAAGCGCACGGATATTTAAGAAGCGAGCTTGGAAAAAGGATCAGAATGAGGCATACACCGGATATATCGTTTAAATTGGACACTTCGGTTGTGCAAAGTATACGCGTAATGGAGTTGTTAAGGGAGATCAACGAAGGAAAGGAATACACAGTAAATGACTGACCTGCGCCTTATTGCAGGAATGCTTCATAATGCAAATAAACTGGTGATTGCCGGGCATGTGATGCCTGACGGCGACTGTATCGGTTCGGTAAAGGCGTTAGGACTTGCGCTTAGCCGGATGGGCAAGGATGTTACTATTACTCTTCCTGATCCAGTCCCGGAAATTTTCGGCTTTTTACCGGGTGTAAACGAGTTTGTAATCGGCCAGGAGGTATTTAAAGGGCAGTATGATTTTATGGTTGTTTTAGATTGCTCTGTTCCGGAACGTTTGGGACCTCTTCGGGCTCTGTTGGAGAGGCCGTTGACTGTGATAAATATTGACCATCATGTCGGCTCCTATGAATTTGGCCATTATAACTATATTAGTTCTTTTCATGCGGCGACCGCGGAGATAATCCAGGATCTGATCGGTTTTTTGGGGATCGAGGTTACCTCCGAGATCGCCACATGTTTATATACCGGAATTGTTACTGATACAGGCTCTTTTCAATATGAAAACACCACACCTGAAACGCACCGGCGGGCAGCGTTGCTAATAGAGCAGGGCGCCTCGTCCGTTTGGATCAACCTGATGATCAACGAACAAAAACCGTTAATTAATCTGATCGTTCTTGAAAATGCTTTGAAAACATTAGAATTAAGTCCCTGCGGGCGTGTAGCCTGGGTAAGCGTAGAGCGGGATATGCTGGATCGCCTCAATGCCAGAGATGAAAACACAGATGGCTTAATCGGTTATATCCGTTCAATACGCGGTGTAGAAGTGGCGATGTTTTTCCGTGAGATTTCACCCAATCTTTATAAAGTAGGTTTTCGCTCGAAAGAAATTGTTGATGTTAACAGGCTGGCATCTCTTTTCGGTGGCGGAGGCCACGTCCGCGCCGCTGGCTGCGTAATCAATGGGGATCTTAAAAGCCTTCAGGCAAAGATTGTTTCTGAAGCGTTGAAGCTGATTGAAGAAACGAAAAGGGGTATGCAAGCACAGGATGAACGGTATTCTCAATGTGCTGAAACCGCCCGGGATGACCTCTCATGATGTGGTTAGTCTGATCAGGCGCTTAACTGGTGTGCGCAAGGTTGGCCATACCGGAACCCTTGACCCTTTAGCGGCCGGTGTCCTGCCTGTATGTCTGGGGCACGCGACGAGGGTGATCCGTTTTCTCGAAAACGACAAGGAATACAGAGTTGAGGTTGCTTTTGGGATATCGACAACTTCGGGTGATATCTCCGGCGAGGTTATAAATAAATGTGATGGTTCCAATTTATCCGCTGCAAGTTTGGAAAGTGAATTAGAGAACTTTACAGGTGAAACCAAACAAATTCCCCCGATGACGTCGGCTATGCATTTTCAGGGTAAAAGGCTTTATGAACTTGCGCGTGCCGGCCGTATTGTAGAACGCCGTCCAAGAATGGTTAAATTATACAGCCTCCAACTTAAAAGGCTGGTTGACTGGAAAACCGAAACACCGCTTGCCGTATTGGATGTGGTTTGCTCGGCGGGAACTTACATTCGTTCGCTGTGTATGGATATAGGGGAAAAGCTCAACTGCGGGGCTCATGTCAGGTTCTTATTACGTACTAGAGCCGGTATGTTCAATTTGGATAAAGCAATAACGTTGGAAGAAATACAGGTTCTCAAAGATGAGAATCTGTTGGAAGAGAACCTAATTAGCGCAAAAGAAGCTCTCAGTCACCTTGCTGAAATTCAGGTTAAAACGAGTTCGCTGCCGGCAGTAAGAGCCGGGAACTGCCTGTATGCTTCAGGATTGACTGACCTGCCCCAACAGAAACTCTCATTTAACGAACCTGTAAGGCTGTGCAATGGTGAGAACCTGTTAGCCATTGCAAACGTTCGGGAGGAAACTAATACGGAAGGCTACTGCTTGAAGCCGATTGTTGTTTTAAATACATGAGCGCGTAAGTTAATACTCAGGATAGTTACGAAATCTTTTAGATACTTTAGCGAACAACTGGCTGAACCTTTAATCGGAGGAATAGGGTTATGGAGATTTATCAATCGTGGCAGGGCTTTAAGGGAAAACAAGCAAGTATTGCCGTGGGTTTAGGCAATTTTGACGGAGTTCATCTCGGTCATCAGAAACTGCTCGGCGCCCTGGTGAATACTGCCCTGCGGCTGGAAGAAAAATCGGCTGTCTTTACTTTTCATCCTCACCCGGAAATGGTGTTAAATTCCAAAAATGCTCCGCCGCTGCTCCTCACTCAGGAGGTAAAAGAAAAATTGATTTCGAAGATGGGTGTTGATCTTCTCTTCAGGATACCCTTCACACTGGAATTTTCACGGATGGAGCCGGAGGTTTTTATTGAGAAGGTACTTTATGAGGGTTTAAATGTTCGGGATGTATTTATAGGATATAATTATACTTTTGGTTATAAAGGACGCGGAACGGCTGCTCTTTTAGAAGAATACAGCGGCAGGTGTGATTACAGGCTCCATGTTTTACCGCCTGTAATCGTAGACAATCAGGCAGTCAGCAGCACATTAATCAGGAATCTTTTAAAAGAAGGAGAAGTTGCGGAAGCGGCAAGATTCCTGGGTTACCCGCCCTTTTTTGAAGGGGTGGTCGTTGTTGGCGACAGGCGAGGCGCCGCTCTTGGCATATCTACAATTAACCTTGAATACAGTATGGATTTTCTTCTTCCAGCCAATGGTGTTTATGTTGTGAAAGTAGATGTTGAACAGGATACTTATCTGGGGGTTGCCAACATAGGCAACCGCCCGACCTTTTATGATTACAGCTCAAGACCGGGAGTAGAGGTTCACCTTCTGGATTTTACCGGAGACCTTTACGGGAAAATTGTCAGCGTTCATTTTACAAGACGGCTCCGTGATGAAAAGAAATTTTCTTCTTCAGACGAGTTAATTGTTCAGATCAGGCAGGATATTCAAAGAGCGCGTGAAAATTCCTGAGTTTTTCCTTAAAAAATGAACGACGCCCTGAGGCGAACATGAGCACGTAGGCAGTTGACCTTCCTGAGGATAGTTAATTTTCAGAGTAGTTGCTTCCTTCCCATAGAAAAAGTTTACTTTTAACGTTCTGCTATGTTACAATGAAACCACTACCAAAAGGATAAGAAGCGATTATATAATCATCGTTGAAACATAGTGAACTCAGGCGGCCGACGCTCTGGCCGGAAAGGGAAAACGATATGGGGGATCCAAACTCTAATTCTACTGAGGAAGAAATAAAAAAGTGGATTAGTTCAATTTCTCTAATTTGTTTGAGCGATGAGTTCCAGGAACTAAAAAATGAATTGGAGCAGATCTATCGCCATGCGAACGTGGAAAATCCAGCAATAATAGCATTCCAGGATGCGCTTTTTGCTTTTATTGCCCAGGAAGAAGAAAACCGTTCCGCAGTTATGAAAGCATTTTAGACAGGTTTTTTAAATGCTGATCATAGTAACCGAGCATGCCCGCAAGCGGTTAAAAGATCTGCGTCAGGATAAGATAACAGTAGCTGATCTCATTAACGCCGCAAGCGGCATTCCAGGACGTATTCCAACAGCGACCCGATTCAGAGGTTTTATGTCGGTTTCACGGCGTGTTTTTGATATAGTAGCCAAGGATATTCCGGAGGGCCGTTTGGTTATTACGGTGATTGGGAAGAGTTAGAATAAGCTATTTGGGGTTTTAATGAACTGCTTACCGGGTAGTAGGTTACGAAGTGACGGCTTACCCAGTTTGCAGCGATTAGGCCGAATTGAGGAGGTGAACTCATGGCCTTTACGGCAGAAGAAAAGCAGTCGGTTATCGGTGATTTCAGGTTGCACGAAAACGATACTGGTTCTCCTGAAGTTCAAATCGCGATACTGTCAAGGAGAATTAACAATCTAACCGAGCATTTAAAAATCCACAAGAAGGATTTCCATTCCCGAAGGGGATTATTAAAAATGGTCGGTCAGCGCCGTGCGCTTTTAAATTACCTGAAAGACTCCGATTTTGACCGTTACCGAACAGTAATTGAAAGGTTAGGTTTGAGGAGATAGTATAAAAAAAGCGGGTTAATCCCGCTTTTTTTGAAGAAAACTATAAAAGAGACAGTTAAATGTTTAAGATTAAAGTTTAATACGGGAGGTTTTACTTTTTTTATGGCTGAACAGGCATGTTTGGTAAAAGAGTTGGATATAGGAAGCGGCAAGATACGGCTGGAAACGGGAAAAGTTGCCAAGCAAGCCGGCGGCGCCGTACTTGTAAGGTGCGGAGATACAGTTGTTCTGGTAACGGCCACAATGGCTGAGACAATCAGGGAGGGAATAGATTTCTTTCCGCTTACAGTTGATTATGAGGAAAGGCTGTACGCTGTCGGCAAAATCCCCGGGGGCTTTATAAAAAGAGAAGGCAGGCCCAGTGAAAAAGCAACCCTTTCGGCACGTTTAATCGACCGGACGATCAGGCCGCTTTTTCCCAAAGGCCTGCACAATGAAGTACAGATCGTTGCTACCGTACTATCGGTAGACCAGGATAATCCTCATGAAATCGCAGCTATGATCGGCACATCGGCCGCTTTACATATAAGCGGCATACCTTTCCCCAATCCTATAGGCGGGCTGATCGTAGGGCTTGTCGACAATCGTTACGTTATTAATCCAACCCTGGAAGAAAAGCAAAAAAGCAGGATGCAGCTTACTATTGCAGGAACGCGTGATGCGATAATGATGGTTGAAGCCGGCGCTCAAGAGGTCTTGGAAGCCGAATTGCTGGCGGGTATAAATACCGGGCATGAAAAGATAAAGGAGATCGTAGATTTTATAGAGTCTTTCCGTGAGGAAGCCCTTGCTCTCGGATTGGCCTACCCCAAGGTTGAACTGTCTCTTCCCGAAAGCAACACGGAAATGGAAGCCACGGTATTTGAAATGGCTACGGGGAAGATCGGTGAAGCCGTTAACCGGTGCATTAACGAAAAACTAAGTAAAAAAGACAGGGAAAGTTATCTGAGTGAGGTTAAGGCAGAATTGTTTGAGAACCTTGCTTCCACGTTCAGCGAACAGGAATCTTTCATCAAAAATATCATAGAAGATGTAGAGAAGAAGATAGTCAGGAGCTTTATTCTCAACCAGGGGATCCGGATTGACGGACGGACTCCCGGTGAGATCCGCCCAATTACCATAGAAGCGGGAATCTTGCCCAGGGCACACGGCTCTGCTTTATTTACAAGGGGGCAGACTCAGGTGTTGTCGGTAACAACTCTGGGTCCGATTTCCGACGAACAGATCTTAGACGGTCTTGGTATCGAAGAGTCTAAGCGGTTTATGCACCATTACAATTTCCCACCGTACAGCACCGGAGAAGTAAGGTTCATGAGATCCCCCGGGCGCAGGGAAATAGGGCACGGGGCGCTGGCGGAAAGGTCTTTAGCGCCGGTTATCCCAGTAGAAGAAAATTTTCCATATGCAATCAGGATTGTCTCGGAAGTTTTGGAGTCAAACGGATCTTCATCTATGGGCAGCGTTTGCGCCAGCTGCATGAGCCTGATGGATGCGGGAGTTCCGATCAAAGCGCCGGTAGCCGGTGTGGCTATGGGGTTAATCAAGGAAGACGACAGGATTGTGGTGCTTACAGATATTCAAGGGCTTGAGGATCACCTGGGAGATATGGATTTTAAAGTTGCGGGAACGGAAAACGGGGTCACTTCGCTGCAAATGGATATCAAAATAACCGGAGTCACAGGCGAGATTCTTGAACAGGCGCTTAAACAGGCCCGTGAGGGCAGGATTTTTATCCTTGGTAAAATGACAGCGGTTTTGCCGGCTCCCAGAGAAGAATTGTCTCCATATGCGCCAAGGATTCTGCATATCGTGATCGATCCGGAAAAAATCAGGGATGTCATTGGTCCAGGTGGAAAAATAATTAAAAAGATTATTGAAGAAACCAAGGCTGAAATTGACATCGAAGACGATGGAAGGGTTTTTATCGCCGCTGTAGATCCGGTTGGCGGTCAGAAGGCTTTGGAGATTATCGAAAACCTGACCCGGGAAGTCCTTGCGGGCGGCATTTATACGGGGAAGGTGACCAGGGTAACCGACTTTGGCTGTTTTGTTGAAATAATTCCCGGTGTTCTGGGAATGCCGGGGAAAGAAGGGCTGGTTCATATTTCCCAGCTAGCCGGCCACAGGGTTAACAAAGTGGAAGATGTTGTCAAAGAAGGAGAAGCAGTCGTCGTCAAGGTGATTGGTTACGATAACCAGGGGCGCTTAAAATTATCGCGCAAGGACGCTTTACCGGCTGAGTCCAGGCGCAGTTCCGGCAGTCTTCCCAAACGGACGGGGCGGCCCAAGGAAGCTCAAAGACAGTAGTACTATGTGATAGATAAAAATCCCTGCCCCATTATGCGGGTGGGGTTTTATTGTTTTTTACATATTTAAGGAGGTAAATTCTTGTACCGGCAGGCGATTTTGGATAACGGTGTTTATGTGTTAACCGAGGATATGCCTAACGTGCGCTCTGTTGTTGTTGGGATCTGGGCGGATGTAGGATCCAGGGATGAACCCCCGGATGCGGCGGGAATTTCCCATTTTATAGAGCACCTCATGTTTAAAGGAACGCAGCAAAGGACCGCCAGGGATATTGCGGAAGCCCTTGACGCCGTAGGCGGACAGCTTAACGCCTTTACTACCAAAGAGTATACCTGTTACTACGCCAGGGTCATGGATGAATATTTTGATCTTTCTCTTGACGTGCTGGTTGATATGGTATTAGGTTCGCGTTTTCTCACCGAAGATATCGACAGGGAAAGGAACGTAATTGCAGAGGAAATAAAAATGTATGAAGATACGCCGGATGAGTTGGTACACGATGTTTTTACATCAGCTATCTGGCAGGAACATGCCCTGGGAAGGCCTATTATTGGGGAGGTGTCAATAATTGAAAGCCTGGACCGGTCAAGGATTTTATCCTACTATCAGACCTACTACTCACCTGCAAACCTGATTGTGGCAGTTGCCGGCAATATAAGGCATCAGGAAGTTGTAGAAAAAGTCGGCGCTGTTCTGGGGAGTGTAAGCGGCGCAAAATTAACCAGGCAAGGGAATATGCCTGTCTCGAACAGCAAAATGATCTGCCGGAAGAAGGATACAGAACAGGTTCATTTATGTATTGGCGTTCCGGGTTTACCCATGGATAATGAAAATATTTATGCGGTACAGCTGCTGAATACTATTCTCGGCGGAGGTATAAGCTCGCGCTTATTTCAGGAGGTAAGGGAAAATCGCGGCTTGGTTTACTCTATCTATTCCTACCATACTTCTTACCACGATGCCGGCCTTTTCTGTATTTATGCAGGCTTGAGCAAAAACAACGTTTTACCGGTTTCAGAGCTGGTCTTCAAGGAAATAAAAGCTATTCGCGAAAACGGTATTACCGAGGCGGAACTGCAGAGGTCCAAAGATCAGGTAAAGGGAAATCTATTCTTAAGCCTGGAAAACGTAACAACCCACATGAGCAGGCTGGCCAAATCCAAACTTTATCTTGAAAGATTCGTTACACCCGAAGAAGTTGCCGATAGAATCAGTAAAGTGACCAGGGATGAAGTAAGAGATGTTGCCCGGGCGATCCTGATGCCGGAATCACTTGCCATAGCTGCAGTGGGTCCCTGGGATGACTGCAAGATTCTTCAGGAAAAGGCTTACGAGATATTAACCTGACAAGAAAATTAATTAGACAAATATTTTTGTCCTAAAGCTTGCCCCACCTGCCATATATTGTATTGGAGGTGGGGACAATGTTCTTTAGTACAGTATGTATTGCAATCATTATCCTGGCTGTAATCTGGCTTTCGATAAGGCAGAGGATGAAACTCAGTATATTCCATGAGAGATCTTGGGAGACACTGACGGAAGGAAAATCTTCACCATTTTCCCAGGCCGTTTTAAATTTAGTAGGATTTGCAGGCGGTATTTATCTTTCCCTGGTCATGCTGCTTGATTTTATGAAGTTCCAAATACCTGAACGAATACAGTTAGGTCATATGGAAATAGAGCCACTGGCAGCCCTTTCAATCACCGTGGCAGTTATCCAGCCATTTTTAATTAATATTTTCAAGCGAAATAGATAAACGTATTAGGGGGAATGAGCGCTTATTTTGAGTGCTCTGTACGGCGCATCATCAAGTAGGCAATGAGCATAATCAGCGGTGTCAGAAGCTGAATCAGCGTAAAAAATCCAAGTCCCCATCCGGGGACAATGATTCCGCCAAGGATAAGGGGATTATCGCGAATGGTTTCTTCCACAAGCCCCCTGAGCAACTGGTGATAAAAAATGAAAGACCAGAATTGATAACCCGCAGGCGGGTTTTTGCGCTGGACGTATAGATAACGCAGTAAAAGGGCTAGGCCTATAGCCGAACCTACAGGCTGAGCAGGCCAATTTCCAAACCAAAAATCTGTCATTCTGCCCAGGACTTCCTGGTTAAGAATATTGGCTATCCGAATGGTAAAATATCCTATACAGAGACCCGGAACAGCCAAATCTGCAAGCTGTCCGAATTGAATGCCTTTGTGCCTTAAATAAAGCCATCCAGCCACCATTCCCCCGAATAATCCGCCATGCCAGGCAATACCGCCCTCGTAGGTCTTTAAAATCTGAATGGGGTCGCTTATTAACCATTGCGGGTAGTTAGCAAGAACAAACACTAAACGGGCCCCTACAATGCTGGCAATTGTGACAATAATGATCAAGTTAAGGATAAAATCTTCATCATAGCCCCTTTTCAGCGCTCTATTGTATAAGTACCAGCCACCGATTACAAATGACAAGGCCATCAGTACTCCATACCATCGTATAGTCAGCGGACCTAAATGAACAACAACCGGATTGAGATCAACCAGCAATCTTTTTCCCCCCAGATCAAAAAAATGTCGGCAGGTGAATATTATAAAACACCTAATTATAACAAAATCTTATCCAAAATAAAATTTTATGTATACAGTATTGGAATCTATTTTTTCTTGACATAGGGGTATACTTATATGAAAATAGAGCAAAAAGTTATGAGAAGTTTTTAATATCCCTTATGAAGTTTTTTCAAGAAAGAAGGAGATCCGGTACTTGATCAGGGTTATAATCTCTGGCGCAGCAGGCCGTATGGGCCGGGAAGTTTTAAAAAGCGTCTGGAATTCAGAGGACATGCAGTTAGTCGGAGCGGTTGACATCCAGGATAAGGGGCGCGATGCCGGTTCACTTATCGGCATAGGAGAAATAGGGATCCAGTTGCAGAGTGATCTCGAGCAGGCGCTGCAAAATACAAGACCGGATGTTATGGTTGACTTTACTATCCCGAACAGTGTAGCCGGCAACATAAAGACAGCTCTGCGCTGCGGCGTAAGGCCTGTGGTCGGGACTACGGGTTTGGAAAGCAACGAACTGTCTGAGATAACCCAAATCTCATCAAGCAATAAGATTGGATGTATTATTGCGCCTAACTTTGCCATTGGAGCAATTTTGATGATCAATTTTGCAGCCCAGGCAGCCAGGTACTTTCCGCATGTAGAAATTATTGAGCTTCATCACGAACAGAAATTAGACGCTCCTTCCGGAACCGCCGTATTAACAGCCGCTGAAATTGTTAAAAACAGGGGTGAATTTGAACAAGGGCTGCCCATAGAAGTTGAAAAGATACCCGGGGCACGCGGAGGCCGTTACGAAGGCGGAATTCGTTTTCACAGCGTACGCCTGCCCGGACTGGTAGCACACCAGGAGGTTATTTTTGGAGGTTTGGGCCAGACTCTTACAATCAGGCATGACACTATTTCCAGGGAGTCTTTTATGCCCGGTGTACTGCTTGCGATTCGCAAGGTAATGCGTCTCGAAGAAGTTGTCTACGGCCTTGAAAATCTTATTTTTGAGTAAGCACTTCCCCTTTTGGCAAAACATATTATGAAGTTAAATATGCAGCATTATTAAAGGCAGGTAAGAGGGTGGCCTTTTATGACTTCAAGCCTGAAGGGGTTAAAGATAGCTGTTTTAGGCGGTGATCAAAGAGAGGCTTTTCTTGCAAAGGACCTTGCCCAATCCGGTTGCACAGTAAGTGTAGCAGGGCTTCTGGCGCAGGGTGAAAATATCAGCCTTTGCGAAGAACTGGATGAAGCCTTAGATGGTGTGCAGGTAATTGTACTGCCGGTTCCCGGGATCAACGACTCCCAGGAGATCTATTCTCCCTGTTCAACTAAGACGTTAATACTTTCGGAAGAGATTCTTGCCGGTTTGACTCCGGGGGTATTGCTTTTTGTAGGAACTGCCAGGCCAATATTAAAAGATATGGCTGCCAGACATGGTTTACAATTAATTGAACTGCTAAACCTCGACGAAGTGGCGATCTTAAATTCTATTCCTTCCGCCGAGGGAGCTGTTCAAATAGCCATGGAGAAACTTCCTACCACAATTCATGGTAGCAGAAGTTTTGTTCTGGGTTTCGGACGCACAGGAAATACGCTGGCCCGTATGCTTACCGTCTTAGGGTCCAGGACGACGGTAGTTGCCCGCAATCCCGCCCAGAGAGCAAGGGCTGTTGAAATGAATTGTACTGCCTGCAATTTCAATGAACTGCCCGGATTACTCGGTCAGGCGGAATTGATTTTCAACACTGTTCCCTATCTGGTTCTGGATGAGCAATTATTGAAAAAAGTACAAGAGGGAACACTCATCGTTGATCTTGCTTCATTTCCCGGTGGAACAGATTTCGAAGCAGCCCGCCGACTTGGAATAAATGCCGAGCTGGCGCCAGGGCTGCCCGGGAAAGTTGCCCCTAAAACTGCCGGGAAAATACTTGCTGATGTTCTCCCCAGGCTGATAGCCAGTAAACTGGCCTTTTCGAACCTGACCTAATGCTTGCCGGGGGTGCATAAAATGCGCTTACAAGGTGTGCGGGTTGGGTTTTCTCTGACTGGTTCTCATTGTACTTTGGCAGAAGTAGTATCTTATATGCGAACTTTAGTAAACGAAGGTGCGGCTGTTTTTCCGGTGATCAGTCAGGCAGTTAACGAGACATATTCGAGATATGGATCACCGGTTAAATGGAAGGAAGCTATACAGGAAATTACTGGGAACGCTGCTATAAGCACTATTGCAGAAGCAGAACCCATCGGACCCGAATCCTTATTGGATATAATGGTTGTGGCGCCCTGCACGGGGAATACACTGGCAAAGCTGGCCAACGGCATTGTTGACGGGCCGGTTTTAATGGCTGTTAAAGCAACATTGAGGAACAGCAGGCCTGTGGTACTGGCTATTTCAACGAATGACGGCCTGGGTATGAACGCTAAGAACCTCGGGACGCTAATGAATACCAAAAACATTTTTCTGGTTCCTTTTGGTCAGGACAATCCGGTAAACAAACCGAATTCTCTGATTGCAAAGATGAACCTGATTGCAGATACAGTTTTTATGGCATTAGAGGGAAAACAAATTCAACCATTATTAATTACGTTTTAGGAGGAATATTGTGGAAGGGTATAATGTGGTTGTAGTTGGGGCTCCTGGAGCAGTAGGACAAGAAATTTTAAAAATACTGGAGGAACGGAATTTTCCCGTTGATCAGCTCAGGTTATGCGCTACCACGAGATCAGCGGGAAAGGAAATGGTTTTCCGCGGGAACAGCTATCAGGTAGAGGAGACAACTTTTGATTCATTTACGAAAATGGACCTGGCTCTTTTTGCAGGCGGCGCGGCCAGTCTGCAATTCGGACCGGCAGCCGTGGAACGTAATTGTGTGGTTGTCGACAACAGCAGCAACTTTCGCATGGATCCGGGAGTTCCTCTGGTTGTCCCTGAGATTAATCCTGAAGATGTAAAGTGGCACAAAGGCATTATTGCCAACCCAAATTGTTCTACCATCATTATGGTTCTTCCTTTAAAACCTATTTACGATGAGGCAGGCATTAAGCGTGTGGTGGTTTCCACCTATCAAGCGGCATCCGGAGCCGGCGCGGAGGCTATGGAGGAGCTTTTCCAGCAGACAAAGGCTATTATCCAGGGCGACGAGTACCTGCCTGCTGTTTTTCCTTACCAGATTGCTTTCAACCTGATTCCGCACATTGATGTTTTTCAGGATCTGGACTACACTAAGGAAGAATGGAAAATGGTTTATGAAACGCAAAAAATCCTGCATGATTCAAGCATTGCAATAACGGCGACAACAATACGCGTTCCTGTTTACAGAAGCCATTCCGAGTCAGTCAATGTTGAAACAGTAAAAAAACTGACCGCCGAACGGGCACGGGAGATTTTAGCCAAATTCCCCGGGGTTATGGTTTTAGACGATCCTTCCAAAAAGGAATACCCTATGCCCCTGTACAGTTCCAACCGTGATGAAGTTTTTGTCGGGCGCATTAGGGAAGATAATTCATTGCCAAACGGACTGAATTTGTGGATTTCTTCTGATCAGATCAGAAAAGGCGCCGCTACCAACGCCATTCAAATAGCAGAACTAGTTATCAAATATGGTTGTCTTAAAAGGAGATAAGATAATGAGGTTTTTGATACAAAAATTTGGCGGCACCTCTGTTGCGGCGCCTGAAATGCGTGAAGAGGTGGTTAATAGAATCCTGTCTGCTATGGGGGAAGGGTATACCCCGGTAGTTGTTGTTTCAGCCATGGGAAGAACAGGGGCCCCGTATGCCACTGACACATTAATTAACCTTGCCAGGCATGCTTTTAATGATACTAACGCCCGCGAAATGGATTTACTTATGTCCTGCGGTGAGATAATTTCCGGGGTAATCATGACTGCCACGCTTCAAGGGGCGGGATATTCCGCGGTGTTTTTAACCGGCGCGCAGGCAGGGATAGTTACTGATGAAAACTACGGCGAGGCCAGAATCAGCAAGGTTAAACCGGAACTGATCCTAAAATACGCAAAGGAAGGTAAAATAGCTGTTGTCGCAGGATTTCAGGGTGTTACGGAGGAAGGCCAGATTACTACCCTGGGAAGGGGCGGAAGCGATACTACGGCGGCTGCCCTTGGTGTTGCGTTGAACGCAGCCTGTATAGACATCTATACGGATGTTGAAGGAATTATGACCGCGGATCCCCGGATTGTGGAAGAGGCGTTTCCTTTGGAAAGTGTGACCTACGACGAGATCTGCCAACTGGCCTACGAGGGAGCCAAAGTTATTCATCCGCGGGCTGTAGAAATCAGCATGCAAAAAAGCATTCCCATGCGGGTAAGGTCGACTTTAAGCAATGCCCCCGGAACACTTGTGACTTCTTCCCATGAAGTTTACAAGGGAACCATAGATATAACGAGAGACCGTGCAATTACCGGTATTACACAGATACCGGGCATAATACAATATAAAGTGCAGATGGAACAGGGAACTGAAAAAAATCTTTCCAATCAGCGCCGTCTTTTTAAAAGCCTGGCTTTGGCCGGAATCAGCCTTGATTTTATCAATGTGTACCCCGACAGGGTAGTTTTCACAGTCAGAGAGCAATTCGGGAGAAAAGCTACTGAAGTCCTGGAAAATGAGGGTTTTGCGCCGGAAATTTCACAGGACTGCGCTAAAATTGCGGCGGTGGGCGGCGGGATGAATGGTGTTCCCGGTGTTATGTCAGGTATTGTAGAAGCGTTGACAAAAGAGGATATTCAAATCCTGCAGTCGAATGACTCAAATACTACCATTTGGGTGCTTGTGAAAAGGGAAGATATGGAGAGGGCGGTTCGCGCTTTGCACCGCCGGTTTTTACACAGTTAAGTTTACTTGAAGAAGTCTTTTTCCAATAAAAAATAAAGAGGTGAAAAAAATTGGCTACTGATTTTGGGCGGGTTATTACAGCCATGGTGACACCGTTTGATAAAGATTTTTCGGTCAATTATGACCTGGCAAAAAAATTAGCCCGTCACCTGGTCCAATCTGGTTCTGACGGTTTGGTTATTTGCGGAACCACCGGAGAATCACCTACTTTGACCAAGGAAGAAAAATTAGAGCTGTTCCGTATCGTAGTTGAAGAAATCGGCGGTGAGGCCACTGTCATTGCCTCTACGGGCAGCTATGATACAGCCGGCAGTATCAGCCTGACCCAGTCAGCGGAAAAGCTGGGTGTTGATGGCCTGCTTCTGGTGACACCTTATTATAATAAACCGTCGCAGGAAGGGCTTTACCAGCATTTTAAATCTATCGCCTTCTCTACTAACCTGCCGGTTATGCTTTATGATATTCCCGGGCGATCGGTGATTGGCCTGGCGCCTGCAACTGTAGCGCGATTAGCGGAAATTCCTAACATAATAGCTCTTAAAGAGGCACACTCGAGCATGGACCAGATCAGCGAACTGCGCCGGAACCTTCCTGATCATTTTGCTATTTACAGTGGAGATGATTCTCTGACATTACCCATGCTGTCACTGGGATCAAAAGGAGTAATCAGCGTGGCTTCTCATATAGTGGGTCCCAGGTTAAAAGAAATGATCAATGCCTTTTTGGCCGGTAATGTAACCCTGGCCAACCAGATACACCTGGAACTTTATCCTGTGTTCAGCGGTCTTTTTATTACCTCGAATCCGGTTCCGGTTAAAGCGGCTTTAAACATGCTTGGATGGCAGGTCGGACCGCCGCGGCTGCCTCTTGTAGAAGCTACACCCCAAGAGAAAGACAGTATTAAGAAAATGCTTGGACAGGTCAAGATGTTCTAGTCGATCAGGTTGTTGACTGTATCCAAAAGCGTATGGTAAAATTACCTTGTTTTTGTATATCTAAAAGCGATGAAAAGGAAGAAGGGTATTATCAGTCATTTTAGCGAACCGGGGAGGGTGAAAGCCCGGTTGAATTGTACCCTGAGCCCCCTTTGAGCTGTTGGCGGAAAGTTATGCTAAACAGCATAATCAGTATGCTCATACCGGACGCCTCCGTTAATGGATTTGAGAGGGATGCAACATAATTTGCAGCCAATGAGGGTGGTACCGCGAGAACCGGACTCTCGTCCCTTTGGGACGAGGTTTTTTATTGTGGTCAAACCAGGTAAAGGAGGTTTTAATTCTTGAAAGAAGTGCTTGAGATACTGGAGACCGACGCAAGACTCTCTGCAGCAGATATAGCCGTTATGTTAAACAAGGAAAAATCAGAAGTAAAAAAGGTTATCAAGGAACTGGAAAATAAAAAGGTTATCTTGAAATACATCGCCCTTGTCAACTGGGAGAAGGCAGGGGACGAGAAAGTGATGGCGATGATCGAAGTACGCGTTGCTCCTCAAAGAGATAAGGGTTTTGATGTTGTGGCGGAACGGATTTACCGTTTTCCTCAGGTTAGGAGTGTTCACCTTATGTCGGGTGATTATGACCTGGCGGTGTTTGTCGAGGGGCGAAATATGCGTGAGGTCAGTCATTTCGTTTCTACCAAACTGGCGACAATAGAAGGTGTTCTGAGTACGATGACGCATTTTATTCTAAAAACATATAAACAAGACGGTGTTATTTTGGAAGATGTTGAACAAGACAGGAGGTTATTAGTTTCTCCATGAACACGAACACCTCATGGGACGATTTTATTAACCCGGTAGTAAGAACAATACCCTGGTCGGGGATAAGAAAGTTTTTCGATTTGGTAGTCGAAACACCCGGCGTAATTTCCCTGGGAGTTGGAGAACCTGATTTTGTCACACCCTGGCATATTCGCGAGGCATGCATTTATTCTCTGGAAAAAGGTTATACCATGTATACTTCCAATTACGGCCTTCTGGAGTTGAGGCAGGCGATAGCACAGGAAATTTTCCGTACCGGTTTAAAATTCGATCCCAAAAATGAGATCCTGGTGACTGTCGGAGTCAGCGAAGCGCTGGATCTGGCAATACGCGCTCTTATTTCACCCGGAGATGAAGTCCTCGTTCCGGAACCTTCTTATGTTTCTTATGTCCCGTGTATTACTCTTGCCGGCGGCATAGTTGTAAGCCTGCCGACAACAATTGAAGGCAATTTCCGGATCAGCGCAGGTCAGGTTGAATCTGCTATAACGCCCAGGACCAAAGTGCTGCTCCTGTGCTACCCGAATAACCCCACCGGCGCGGTTATGGATAGAAAAACCTTGGCCGAGATTGCGGAGGTTGCTGAAAAACACAACCTGGTTGTAATAGCTGATGATATTTATGAGAATCTTACCTATGTCGGTGAGCATACCTGTTTTGCAACTCTTCCAGGTATGCAGGAACGTACCATCCTGCTGAACGGTTTTTCAAAATCCTATGCAATGACCGGGTGGAGGCTGGGTTACGCGGCAGGAAATCCGGATTTTATCGGTTATATGACAAAAATTCACCAGTATACAATGCTTTGCGCCCCAATTACCGCACAGATGGCTGCTATTGAGGCTCTTAAGAACGGCCGTCCGGCAATGAAGAAAATGGTCCGGGAATACAACAGGAGACGTTTGCTGGTAATACATGCCCTTCGGGATATGGGACTTCCCTGCCTTGAGCCCGGCGGAGCCTTCTACGCCTTTCCCGACATAAGCGGAACAGGCCTTTCTTCTGAGGAATTTGCCGGCCAGCTGCTTCAGGAAGAAAAGGTTGCCGTAGTTCCCGGCAATGCGTTCGGTCCTTGCGGAGAGGGATTTGTACGCTGTTCTTACGCAGCCTCGATGGAGGATTTAGGCCAGGCTTTCCGGCGTATGACCAAATTTGTCAAATCCCGCGGTATGCGGCCCAGAAAAATTTTCAGCTCTGTCACGAATACGGAACAAGCCTCACCCGGCCCGAAAGAGGCTGCAGGTTAACGGATTGCAGGAGGTCCGGAGCATTAAATGAGCAGTGCAGTAGACCAAATTAAAGAGAACTTAGCCGTAGCATTAAAGCGCGCGGTCGGAAAAGCTGTCAAGCAGGGTTTTTTTCAGGAGTTGCCGGAACTGCCCGATTTTATTATCGAGGTTCCCAGGGAAAAGGACCATGGTGATTTTGCAGCCAACTTGGCCATGTTGTTGTCCAAAAAGGTCCATTTACCCCCGCGGGAAATAGCCGGGATTTTAAAGGGCTGCATCGATTTGCAGGGTTTGCCTGTTGAGAAAGTAGAAATAGCAGGCCCTGGTTTTATTAACTTTTATCTTGATCCAAAATGGGTTTTGGGGATACTGCCGGGAATTATCACCTTTGAAGATAATTTTGGCCGGACGGACTTTGGCGGAGGGTTGAAGGTCCAGGTAGAATTTGTCAGTGCAAATCCTACAGGACTTTTGCATATGGGAAATGCACGCGGCGCTGCCCTTGGGGACAGCATCGCTTCTATTTTAAGCTTTTGCGGTTATCAGGTAAGCAGGGAGTTTTATATAAATGACACCGGCCACCAGATCGAGCTGCTGGGTGACTCCCTTCAGGCAAGGTATTTTCAGCTTTTAGGCCGCCCGGCCGAAATTGCGCCCGAAGGTTATCACGGTGAAGATATAATTGAAACAGTAAAGGGTTTCATTAACCTTTACGGGGACAGTTTTCTGGACATTGATCAGGCGGAACGTATAAACGCTCTTGTAGATTATACATTGAAGGAAAAACTTGCCGTAATTAAAGGAGCCCTGCTTTCATTCGGAGTATCTTATGATGTGTGGTTTTCTGAACAGGATCTGCATAATAACGGCGTTGTCAAAGAAATTGTCGACCGCTTAAATTCGATGGGTTTCCTGTATGAGCATGAAGGAGCTCTTTGGTTCAAAGCCAGAGAGTTTGGAGTGGAAAAAGATGAAGTAATTCTACGCAGTAATGGGGCGCCAACGTATTTCGCCACCGATATTGCTTACCACTTCAATAAATTCCAACGCGGTTTCGATCGGGTAATCAATATCTGGGGAGCGGACCATCACGGACATGTTGCCAGAATGAAAGGCGCAGTGGCGGCTTTAGGGTACAACCCCGACACCCTGCATGTTATAATAATGCAGTTAGTCCGCTTATACCGCGGCGGCGAAATCGTCCGGATGAGCAAACGCTCCGGCCAGTATGTGACTTTGGAAGAGTTAATTGAGGAAGTTGGCCGCGATGCGGCGCGTTACTTTTTTGTCATGCGCAGCGCAGACAGCCATTTGGACTTTGATCTTGACTTGGCTCGCGCTCAGTCAAACGAAAACCCGGTATATTATATTCAATATGCCCATGCCAGGATTTGCAGCATTTTGCGTCAGCTGGATGAAACAGGAAAAAAACTGCCTTCACCCGGATCAGATGATCTGAATTTGTTAAAGGAAGAAACTGAACTGATCCTTGCCAGAAGGCTTGCCGATTTTCCTGAAGAAGTTTCGATGGCCGGCAAGGATCTGGCGCCCCACAGACTGACCAGATATCTGCATGAAGTCGCCGGCCTCCTGCACAGTTTTTACAACAGCCATCGCGTGATTAGCCCGGATGAACGGTTGTCCTGCGCCAGATTATTGCTTGTCAAGGCAACACGTATAGTTTTACGAAACGGAATGCGTCTTCTAGGTATACAAGCCCCTGAACGCATGTAATAAAGGAGGGGTTTTCAGATAGCTAAATTTGTTTTTATTACCGGCGGTGTTGTTTCTTCGCTTGGCAAAGGGATTACAGCCGCGTCATTAGGTTGTCTTTTAAAAAGCAGAGGCCTGAAAGTTGCCATCCAAAAACTTGACCCTTATATCAATGTAGACCCAGGCACAATGAGCCCCTATCAGCATGGGGAAGTATTTGTTACTGAAGACGGGGCTGAAACGGACCTGGATCTCGGGCATTATGAACGGTTTATTGACAGTAATTTGAGCAGGAGCTGCAATGTGACCACCGGTGTCGTCTACTGGTCGGTAATTACCAAAGAACGGCGGGGCGACTATCTGGGAGCGACTGTTCAGGTAATTCCTCATATAACAAATGAAATTAAGGAACGTGTACTTAATATTGTTTCTGAAAGCAATCCCGACGTAGTGATCAACGAAATAGGAGGCACTGTGGGAGATATCGAGTCCCTGCCTTTTCTGGAAGCGATACGCCAGCTGCGCACCGACCTGGGCAGGGATAATGTGATGTATATCCACCTTACGCTTGTGCCTTTCTTAAGGGTAGCCAACGAATTAAAAACAAAACCCACCCAGCACAGCGTTAAAGAACTACGCGGTATCGGCATCCAGCCTGATGTAATCATCTGCCGCACAGAAAATCCGCTTCGCCCCGAACTGGAAGACAAGCTGGCCCTTTTTTGTGACATCGGCAAGGATGCCGTTATCCAGGCAGTCGATGTATCGTCTATTTATGAAGTTCCATTAATACTTGAGGACGAGGGCCTTGGTGAAATCGTCGTCCAGCGCCTGGGTTTAAAATGCCAGCCTCCCTCACTGCAGGAATGGCGCGATATGGTAGACAGAATGAAAAAACTGGAGAAAAATGTGGTCATTGCAGTTGTCGGAAAGTATGTTTCCCTGCCCGACGCATACTACAGCGTCAGCGAAGCTCTCCGCCACGCCGGACTGAGCCATGGCGCTGCAGTGGATATTAAATGGATTAATTCTGAGGAGCTTGAGCGCCGGGAAGCGGAGTATTTTCTGGCAGGGGTCGACGGAATTGTTGTTCCCGGCGGATTCGGTGACAGAGGTATCGAAGGCAAGATTGAGGCAATAGGTTATGCCAGGAAAAAGAAAATCCCTTTCCTGGGGCTTTGTCTTGGAATGCAGCTGGCCGTGGTTGAGTATGCAAGAAATGTACTTAATTGGAAGGATGCAAACAGCGCTGAGTTTAATGCGGCTACCTCCTATCCTGTTATAGATCTACTGCCCGAACAGAAAGAGATTGATAAAATGGGAGGGACCATGCGGCTTGGTTCTTATCCATGCAAACTTGAACCGGGCACGCTTGCATACAAAGCATATGATGAAGAGATAATTAATGAGCGGCACCGTCACCGTTATGAGCTGAACAACTTTTACAGGGCGGCTTTGAACGATTCCGGTTTGGTTTTCAGCGGGACACTTCCTGACGGGTATCTTGTGGAAATTATCGAACTTCGTGATCATCCATGGTTTGTCGCCACCCAATTTCATCCTGAATTCAAATCCCGCCCGAACAGGCCACACCCGCTATTCAGAGATTTTGTAGGCGCTTCCCTGGCTTTAAAGAAAACCAGGTGATAGATAGTGTCTATTTTAAAAGAGGGGTAGATGGATTTTGAACCGTAAGGTAATTGCCGTATCGGTTGTTGGGGCAGTAGTTGTTTCCTTGTTGATCGGCAGTGTCGTAGGTTTATTTTGCGCTGGCGGAAACAGGGAAAATAGTAAGGATGTCTATAAAGGAAAGGCTGTTGTAGGGATTATTTCTATCGAAGGCCCTATTGTATGCGGAAGTGAGACCCCCAGCGCCTGGAGTTCCGAGGTTAATTCGGATAATATCGTGTCTTTGTTAAGATCGGCTGAGGATGACCCGGAAATCAGGGCTGTTGTGCTGAGAATAAACAGCCCCGGGGGCACTGCGGCAGGATCCCAGGAAATTGGAGCGGAAGTTGACAGATTTCGCAGGGCAGGTAAAAGCATAATAGTATCTATGGCTGATGTTGCAGCTTCGGGGGCTTATCTTATAGCCTGCAGGGCGGATAAAATACTGGCTAATCCCGGAACCGTGACCGGCAGTATTGGAGTTATTATGGAGGTTAGTGATTATAGCGCTCTTTTTGATAAAATAGGTATTTCCTCAAAAACTTTTAAAAGCGGGCCGCATAAAGATATAGGCTCGTCCAACCGGGCGGTTACAAAAGATGAGCAGGTTCTTTTTCAGACTATGGTTGATGAAATCTATGGTGATTTTGTAAATTCCATTGCCTTAGGAAGGAAAATGGAATTAGAAAAAGTAAAATCACTTGCCGACGGACGTATCTTTACGGGCGCTCAGGCAAAGCAGGCCGGCCTGATCGATGATCTTGGCAATTTCCAGGATGCTGTTGCCTTGGCAGGAAAGCTATCGGGTTTGGGATCGGAACCGAGAACAGTTGAACTTGGTCCCAATAAAATCTGGGATGAATTGTTGGGTGATTCAATAGGCGCTTCTTTATTTTCCAAGTTAATTAACCAGTTCACATCAAATCTAAGCGGTAACGGGGCCGGCGGAGCACAAATGCAAAATACCAGCCCTTTCCCCGTGGTCTCAATGCTTTACCCGCAAAATTTTTAAAGGCAGGGATCTCTTCTTGGAAGAAAATGCTGTTACCTGTCAGGAAGTTCCGCCCGAAACTATACAACAAATGGGTGTTTTAGAACTTATTTACGGGATACTGTTTGAACCTGCGGATACTTTTAAAAAAGTGGCTGAAGCGCCGCCGCTTGGATTGTCTGTTCTGATTTTTTCACTGGTTAACATAACAACAATATTTATGAGTTTTCTAACCTTCTTTCATTTGCTGAATAAAAGCCTTCCTGCCGGCAGTGACGTCAGGGTGAATCTTACATTATCAATGATACTTTTGATAATATTTCTTGGTTTACTTATAAAATTATGCAACTGGTTACTATCTGCAAGTGTTTTTCATCTATTGGCGGAGCTTTTAGGGGGCAGGGGCAGCGTAAGGGGGTTGCTGGCAATTGTCGGTTTGAGTTACCTGCCGTTTTTTTTCCTGGCGCCTGTTGAGCTGTTATTACTAATCTGGGGTTTAAACAGTGTTGTTGTTGTTATAGTTATGATCCTGAACTTCTTAATTTTTATCTGGTGGTTGGCGCTTATGGTTCTCGGTGTTCGTCAGGAATACTCTTTTTCTTCAGGCAGCGCCTTGGCAGCGGTTTTTCTTCCGGTATTTCCATTCATTGTCTTCCTGATACTCCCCGTTCTTCTAATAACTGTTGTGGTAATTTCAATTTCCATATGCTCCTGAAACCTTTTAAAAATTACTTTATAATGATGCAGGGATTTGTATTTTTGCCGTCGAATGTATGTGCTAAATAGGCTTTGCAACTGTTAAAACAAAATTTAATCCGCTGCAAAGGTGAAATGAGACAGATGAGTTATGACCTGCTGATTGTAGATGATCAGGCCGGCATCCGGCGGTTGCTCTGGGAAGTTTTTATTGAAGAAGGTCTGGAAGTTGATATGGCTGCTTCAGGCGCTGAGGCCATACGTAAGGTTGTTTCACAAAAGCCCCGGTTAATTTTGTTGGACAGCAATATGCCTGAAATGAGCGGACTGGAAACTGCGGCGAAAATCAGGGAACTTAACTTAGATACAATAATAATGATGGTCTCTGCCTTTGATGATACATTTTATATTTCCAAGGCAAAAGATCTGGGAATAAATTATTACCTTAACAAACCTTTTGATATAATAAGCCTTCGCTCAATGGTGCGTGATATATTAAAAGGAATCAAGGAAACAGAAGTTGCGGTTTAGTTTGCATTGCCAATTGAAATGAAAGGGGCTTTAACTCTTGATCATTACTACAGAGACAATGCTGGCAATGCGTTGCCCCAAATGCGGCAAACTGGAATTTCATAAACTCTCCCGGTTTACTTTTTCCGGATCTAATTCTGTCGAACTTGCCTGTACTTGTGGAGCGACCAAAATGATTATTTCCCTCAGAAAAAGAGGGGAGTTATGGTTTCAGTTAAGCTGTGTTGTATGTGAAGCAATGCATTTGCGTATAATTAGCAGCCAGTCCATAAGGCAGCAGAAGGTCATCACTTTTACTTGCCAGGAAACGGGTCTCGAACTGGGGTATATGGGCCCTTATGATAAAATACGTCAATTGATCCAAAATCCGAAAGAAGTTGAACTGCTGTTCAGTGAGCTCACAAGCGAGGATTATTTTAATAACAGCGAGATAATGCATCAAGTGTTGACTTACATAAATGAATTAGCCGAGCAGGGACTAGTATCCTGTCAGTGTGGGAATTATAATATATCGATAGACATTTTTCCCGACAGGCTGGAGCTGCAGTGTAAAAAATGCAATGGAACAAGTATAATCTATGCCGAAACTGAGGAAGATCTGTCCATAGTCCAACAGGTGGATGAACTTGAACTGATCAAAGAAGGTCTTGGATTTCTCGATAGCCTTGCACATACAAGCCTCTCGAAAAAAAATCGTTATCAGCATGATCAATAATAAATATTGTTGTTTTTTAAGGCAGAAGGTAACGCTGTAATAATCTTTACCCCTGTTAAAGTATTGTTCGCCCTTCACGATTATTTCAATGTTCCCTCAGACGCTGATGAAATTGATTCCCGCAAGATATTAGGCTCGCGCGGCAGACCGTTGCCGAGACGCAAAAAAGCAAAAATGAGCCTTTTTAAAGCGCCGGTAAAGCCGGTAGAATAGTCTCGTAAACAGAAGGAGGATATTTTCCAAAATGAAGCTTTTCCTTGATACTGCAAATATTGAAGAAATAAAAGCTGCCAATGCTTTGGGAGTGATCAGCGGCGTAACTACAAATCCATCGCTGATTGCCAGAGAAGGGCGTGTATTTGAACAGGTAGTCAGGGAAATTACCTCAATTGTGGATGGGCCGATCAGCGCGGAGGCAACAAGTTCCGATGCCCTGTCCATGATTGCGGAGGCGCAGGAGTTAGCAGGTATACATCCCAATATTGTGGTGAAAATACCTTTAACAGCTGAAGGCTTAAAAGCAATAGCCGAATTGGCTAAAAAAGGAATCAAGACCAACGCGACACTGGTCTTTTCAGCAAACCAGGCCCTGCTGGCGGCTCTAGCCGGCGCTTCTTTCGTCAGTCCTTTCGTCGGGCGCCTTGATGATGTCGGGCATGACGGTATGGAAATTGTCGCAGATATAATGGATATTTTCGAAACCTACGGTTTTCCTGCCCAGGTGATTGCGGCAAGCATCCGGCGCCCCATGCATGTGATTATGGCCGCAAAAGCAGGAGCTGACATAGCGACAATACCTTATCAGGTATTAAAACAAATGATTGCGCATCCTTTAACTGATGCCGGCGTTAAAAAGTTTATGGATGATTGGGCCAAGGTTCCTAAGAAATAAAAAATTTATTTCAAAAATCTAAATTCTAAATTGGAAGATATCGTCATAAAATATACCTGTATTCTCCTATGCTTCCAGCAAAATTTTATGATCCTATCCGGTTTTCTATTTGGTTTCCCCTTTTTACAATTTAAAGAGATTATGGCCATATAATTTTCCTTTTTCGTAAAAAGTCGATGTGAATTTCAATAAAGTGTATAAAATGCAACCCGCTTAAGCAGGTTATTTAAGGAGGGTCATTGTTGACTTTTTCTGAGTTGGAGTCGAAAACTCTGCAAGAATTGTACAAAATCGCCAAAGAATTGGAGATTCCGGGTTATTCAAGGTTCCGGAAAAAAGAGCTGGTTTTTGAGATTATCAAAGCGCAAACTGAGAAAACCGGGCTGATTTACGCACAAGGTGTGCTGGAGATCCTGCCGGACGGTTTTGGGTTTTTAAGGCCGTTTTGGTATTTTCAGAGCCAGGATGATATCTACGTTTCGTCTTCACAAATCAGGCGCTTCGACTTAAGGACCGGAGATCTTGTCGCGGGACAGGTACGCGGCCCCAAAGACAGCGAGCGTTATTTCGCTCTTTTAAGGGTTGAACAGGTAAACAGTTATAATGCGGAAAGCGCCTCGGAAAGGCTGCATTTTGACGGCTTAACGCCTTTATATCCCCAGGAGCGGATCAAGCTGGAAACACATCCGGGGGGTTACTCGGCAAGGATTATTGACCTGCTTGCTCCCCTCGGCAAAGGGCAAAGAGGATTAATCGTAGCCCCTCCGAAGGCCGGGAAAACGACTTTGCTGAAGGATATTGCCAACAGCATCAGCAGGAACCATCCGGAAATTAAACTAATGGTCCTGCTTGTTGACGAGAGGCCCGAAGAAGTAACCGACATAGAACGTTCGGTAAAAGGCGAAGTAGTCAGCTCCACTTTTGATGAACCTCCGGAAAACCACGTCAAAGTTGCCGAAATGGTACTGGAAAGGGCGAAACGCCTGGTCGAACACCATGAAGACGTGGTTATTCTTTTAGACAGCATAACCCGACTTGCACGGGCTCACAACCTGGTTGTTCCGCCAAGCGGGCGTACTTTGAGCGGCGGTATGGATCCAGCCGCGCTTCATAAACCCAAGCGGTTTTTTGGAGCGGCCCGTAAAATAGAAGAAGGCGGAAGCATGACGATCATGGCTACAGCCCTGATTGAAACGGGAAGCCGCATGGACGATGTGATTTTTGAAGAGTTCAAAGGTACAGGCAATATGGAACTTATTCTGGACCGCCGTCTGGCCGAGAGGCGCATATTTCCCGCGATTGACGTCCAGCGTTCCGGCACGCGTAAAGAGGAACTGCTTTTATCCAAGGAAGAGCTTGATTGGATGTGGTACTTCCGCAAAGCCACAGTGAATATGGCCCCCTGGGAAGCCATGGAAATGATGCTTGATCGGATGAAGAAAATCAAGACAAATGAGGAAATTCTGCAACAGTTTCAAAATGCGGTTCGAAAAGTAGGGCCTGTAGTGACTCCCGACAGGCCGCCTGATATACGCCGCGAACTTTCCAGTTAAAAACTCTAATGTATAAAAGAGCAATATTATGGTAATACTTGTTCATGAGTTTTTAAAACTCTTTGAAACTGGTATTTTATTTGTTTTTTTGCTTCAAGAAGGAGATCAAATTGAAGGATAGCTTTATAACTTTGAAAAAAGTTTTTGTTGCCATAACGATATGTTTCATTGGTATGTTTGGCTGTTGCCATACTCCGGCCAGAGCAGGTCTGGATGAATTTATCCGCCAGGATGTATCTTACTTCAAACTAACCCCTGTAGGCGGGGGAGCAGAGGTGGAAAGCGACAAGTCAACATCTTATATTGTTCAGCGGGGAGATACTCTTATATCTGTTGCCAAAAGATTTGGACTGCAGACAAACATAGTGGCCGATGCCAATAACTTAAGAGACGAGGACTTTATTGAAGCCGGAAAAGTCCTGCTCATACCCGGAACAGCACAGGATCATTTAATCCAGCCGGGAGAAACGTTAACCGGCATAGCCCATGATTACGGCGTATCATTAAACAGCCTGGTCCTGGCTAATAACCTTCATGATGACGACATGTTAATCGCAGGACAGGAATTAGTTGTTCCTTTATCTGAGAATAATGTTCTGCCTGCATGGAATTATACTGCCGGTCTGCCTGTAAATATGTTAGCTTGGCCTGTCGCCGGCGGTTGGGTAAGTTCCGGCTTTGGAATACGTGACGGCCGTCCTCACGAGGGTATCGATATAGCCGCCTTTGAAGGAGATTCGATCGAAGCGATCAGATCCGGGCGGGTAATTTTCGCCGGTCCCCGCGGCACATATGGGTTAACGGTAATTATAGACCATGGTTCCGGTTTAACTTCTCTGTACGGCCATACCTCAGCTATCCTGGTCAGGGAAGGTGATTCTGTAAAGGAAGGCCAGATTATTGCCCGTGTAGGGAGCACCGGCCGTTCCACCGGACCCCACCTTCACCTGGAGGTTCGTTTGAACGGCATTCCATACGATCCCCTTTTATGCCTTGTGAAGGCCTATGCATAAGAAGCGGGGTACTATAAGAAACCTTAAGAAACCTGAAGAATCCTCTCCCTTTCGGAAGAGGATTCTTATTTTAGTGTTAAATATATGCCCCATTTCGGGGATCCCTGGTTAATCCACACCTGTAAAACATAACACTATAAAATTCCATGTAGAGACACATAAAGACCCCTGTACTTGACTTTAAAAGCTCCGGTGGTATAATAACCTTATCTGCGGGTGTAGCTCAACGGTAGAGCACCAGCTTCCCAAGCTGGGGGTTGCGGGTTCGATCCCCGTCACCCGCTCCAAAAATTTTTAAACCCTTCAAAGGTTTGCTGCTTTGAAGGAAAAGACGGATCTACCGGATAATGATAGAAAGAATGCAGTAAATTTTTTGCTCAGATCATTTCGGTACCGAAATTACCGCCTTTTCTTTTTCGGCCAAGGTATTTCATTAATCGGGACATGGATGCAGAATATAGCCATGAGCTGGTTGGTATACAGCTTGACAAAGTCCGCCCTGATGTTGGGACTCGTGTGTTTCGCAGGACAGATACCTACTTTCCTTTTTACGCCTTTTGCCGGTGTATTGGCTGACAGGTACCACCGGAAGTCAATCTTAATTGTCACCCAAACTTTATCGCTGATTCAGGCTTTTGCTTTGGCCCTGCTTGTTTTAACAGGGAAAATTTCAGTGATGTATATATTGCCTTTAAGCATCTTTTTAGGCCTGGTAAACGCTTTGGATATGCCCACAAGGCAGTCATTTGTGGTTGACATGATTGAGAATAAGGAAGATTTGGGAAACGCAATTGCTCTAAATTCTTCCATGTTCAACAGCGCAAGGCTGCTGGGTCCGTCTATCGCCGGTTTAATAATCTCAGCCATAGGTGTAGGAGCCTGTTTTCTTGTTAATGGTTTTAGCTACCTGATGGTAATCGGCGCCTTACTTGCCATGCGGGGGATTCCCAAGGAGGAAAGAGGGAGAGGTTCTCAGATTCTGCAAGAACTGAAAGAAGGTTTCCTTTACGCTTTTGACTTCTCGCTGATTCGCTGGATTATACTTATCCTCGGTTTGATAAGTTTGGTTGGCATGCCTTACGCAGTTCTTATGCCCATCTTTGCCAGGGAAATTCTTCATGGAGGCCCCTCATACGCTGGGATTCCTGATGGGTTTTGCGGGTTTTGGAGCCCTGCTTGGAGCGGGTTTTTTAGCCTCAAAAGAAAATACACGCGGTCTGTTAAGACTAATTCCTGTTGCCGCCGGTATTTTCGGTACCGGGCTGATTGCCTTTTCACAGTCACGTACTTTATGGCTTTCCTACTTTTTAATGCTGGTTACGGGTTTGGGCATGGTAATGCAGATGGCTTCATGCAATACAGTAATCCAGACTATCAACGAAGGAATTATTTGTATCCCTGCTTTTCCAACTCATCATCGTCACCTGGTTCCATTTCAACTGAAAGAATCATTACCTGATCAGGGTACAGGGATAATCCTTCCGCAAGCTTATCGCGGATAAGCGACTGAGTTTCCTTTTCGTCCTGACAGGGCAGGTTTTCCATTGTTATAGCGAAGACAACCCTCATTTATGTTATCCTCCTTTCCAAGATCTGTTTTGATAACAGCTTAAAGCAAGGAAAAACTAACCTGACTACAGTATAGATTTTTCAACAAGAAACCGTTTCTTCCTGCTCTTATTTTGAAATGAATTTAGCAGACAAGGCAAGTTTTCTTCGAGAGATCTTTAAAGCTGTCATTCATTGACTTTACCATTTTTTAACGGTATAATATTTGTGTTAAAAACCAATCTTATTTAGAATTGGCCATTATTTGTTAGATTGAACGGTTTAATCTGTGTTAATTTCTTCAGGAGTGAGCGCCACAATGTACGCGGTAATTCTTGCGGGGGGAAGCGGTACCCGCCTGTGGCCGTTGAGCAGGGAAAACAATCCTAAACAAAACCTGAAACTGCTGGATAACGAAAAGAGCCTTTTACAGGAAACAGTAGAGAGAGTTTTAAAAGTCATCCCCGAAGAACGTATTATTATCGTCATTCATAAGGATCAAAAAGCCGGCATTGAAAATCAGCTTAAGAGTCTGGGGATTGAAAAGGCAGTTCTGATGAGTGAGCCGTCAGCCCGCAACACAGCGCCCGCAGTCGGCCTGGCGGCCTGGTATATTGAAGAGGTTGACGGGCAGGATGCTCTTATGGCGGTGCTGCCCGCAGATCATTTGGTCACTTCAAAAGAAGAATTCGCCATTCTTTTTAACCAGGCCAGGCAATCCGCCAAACGTTACGGGATGGTTACTTTCGGAATCAGGCCGACCTACCCGGAAACTGGCTACGGATATATTAAATGTGGGGAAAGGCTGGATGAATGGACATACAGGGTCCGGAAATTTGTTGAAAAACCTGTTTTTGATCAGGCCTGCATTTATTTGAAAGATCCGCGCTTCTTATGGAATAGCGGTATGTTTGTTTTTAAAGTGGAGGACTTGATCGCACAATATCGCAGATTTCTTCCTGGATTGTCGGATAGTTTGGATAACCTGGATTACAGGGAATACTCCAATCTGGAAAAGATTTACGGGTCAATCGAAAGCATCTCCATAGACTATGGAATCCTTGAAAAGTCCGATCAGGTAACAGTTATTCCTGCTGATTTTAGCTGGAGTGATGTTGGAAACTGGGAAGCCCTGTATAAAATTTTCCCTAAGGATATCCACGGGAATTATGTCAGGGGAAAAGTAGTCAGCCTGGACACGCACAGTTCGCTTATTTATTCACAGACGCGGTTAATCGGTACTATCGGAGTCGAAAATCTTATTATTGTTGATACAGAAGATGTTCTTTTAATATGTTCCAGAGAAAAGACACAGGAGGTAAAAAAGATTGTGGAAGAAGTAAAAAAGAACAATTTACTGGAAAACAAGGTCAATTCCGCAGGCGATAAACCTTCTGAAGCTTATAAAAAGTGGCTGAATTCCAGGGTAATCGATCCGGATACACATCAGGAACTCTTAGATATTAAGGATGATCCGGATAGTATAATTGACCGGTTCGGGACCGAATTAAGCTTCGGTACCGGAGGAATGCGCGGGATGATCGGAGCGGGATTAAACAGAATCAACCGGTATGTGATACGGAAAGCAACACAGGGTCTTGCCGACTACCTGCGCGATCAGTATAGTGAAACTCAAAAAATCAAGGTAGCCATAGCCTACGATACAAGGTACTATTCTGGCGAATTTGCTGAAGAGACTGCTCTGGTTCTATCCGCCAACGGCATTGAGGCGCTGGTTTTTAAAGGAGTCCATCCAACTCCCTTACTTTCCTTTGCAACCAGGGAACTTGGATGCTGCGCCGGTGTGGTAATCACGGCCAGCCATAACCCGCCCAATTACAATGGTTACAAGGTTTACGGACCGGACGGGGCGCAGTTGGTCTCTCAAATGTCTGACAAGCTTACAAAGGCTATCTCGCAGGTAGATATATTTGATGATGTGTATATAATTCCTATGGAGGAAGCGGTTGATAAGGGCCTGTTCAAATACGTCGGTTCTGAGCTGGATGAACTTTATATAGAAAAAGTTCGCTCTCTTTCCCTGACTGAACCGGAAAGCAATATAAAAGTAGTTTTTACTCCCCTTCACGGAACAGGTTCCTGTTTTATTCCCACTCTGCTGGGAGAAATGGATTATATCGATCTGTATGAAGTAAAAGAACAGATGTCTGCGGACCCGGCATTTCCTACTATACGGGTTCCTAATCCAGAGGACCCGGAAGCTTTTACAATAAGCCTGGAGATGGCTGGACACTTGAATGCGGATCTTGTTCTGGCTACAGATCCGGACTGCGACAGAGTTGGCTGCGCCGCCCGGAACAGAAACGGCAGTTACAGTTTTCTCAATGGAAATAAGATTGGCGCACTGTTGCTGGAATATATCCTGGGACGGCTTTCCGAAAAAGGGGCTTTGCCTGCTGACGGTGTTGTAATCAAGACAATAGTCACCGGGGAAATGGGTAAAGCGATCGCGGCTTCCTACGGTATACGTACAATGGAAACACTAACGGGATTTAAATATATAGGGGAAAAGATTAAAGAATTTGAAGAAACCGGATCCAGCCATTTCCTTTTTGGATATGAAGAAAGCTATGGTTTTCTGGCCGGAACTTTTGTGCGCGACAAGGATGCCAATATCGCAGCTTTTCTTATTGCCGAGATGGCGGCATATTATAAGCAAAGAGGGCAGAACCTGCACGAAGTCCTGGAAGATTTGTATAAGCGGCACGGTTATTATAAAGAGGATTTGCTTTCGCTTAATCTGCGAGACAAGGCGCTGGAAGCAAAACTGATGGAAGCTTTTAATAATGAACTTCCTGAGACAGACTGTATGACTGCCGTGGAAAAAAGGGATTATTCCTGTGGTATATGTTGTGACCTGATTAATGGCTCGGAAGTATGCTTGGATCTGCCGAATTCCAGGGTTCTTTATTATAAATTTGACGATAACAGCTGGTTCTGTGTAAGACCTTCCGGCACGGAACCTAAAATAAAAATTTATCTGTCGGTAGTAGGTAAAAGTGACGAGGAAGCTGCTAATAAACTGGAAAGCCTAAAAAAAATGATCCTGTCCAAAGCCGGTTAAATTGGCCTCAATTTTAAAAGAATATCTTATTGGCCATATCCATGGAATTAATATAAAAATTCACAACTTCTTTTTCGTCAAGATTTAATTTGACGGCCAAGTTATGAAAACAATCCCAATCTCCTTTTTCGTAGGCTATCATCAGGTCGTAGGGATCTCTATATGGACTGTCGTGGCCTAACAGCGCTTCTTTCGATTCTTCACTGATGGGCAGATCCGGCAAAATGTTTTCCAGTGGCTGATCTAAAAAGGCATCTATCAAAGAAAACATGCCCAGCAGGAAAAACTCTGAGCTTCTGTCTTTAAAGCCAATCTTGGCAGAAAGCAATTCGCAGAATGTAGCCCGGCAAAGGGCTGTAATAATTAGTTCGCTAGGCTTGTCCTCTCCGATCATTTTTAAGGCAATTAAAGAAATCCATTTAACAGTCCCCTTTCTGCCCAGCAGAGTAAGGGCGTGTTTTATCGACCGGATCTCTGATTTTAAATAAAAAACAGCCGAATTTATAAACGTTAAGAGCTTATATGACAGGGCAACATCATTTCTAATCAATTTTTCAACACTGTCAAGATCAAATTCTGGCTTATTGACAGTTCTCATGAGCTGGAAATAGTTCATTTTATAGGAAGGGATATCTTTACTCTTTACTATCATGGGCTTGCTGAAGAAATAACCCTGAAAGTATGTATAACCCATTTCCCGGGCTTGAGTAAATTCATCGTAAGTCTCAACTTTTTCGGCCAAGAATTTTTTGTGTTTGCCAATTGTGTTGATGATTTTTTTTCTTGATGAGAGATCTGTAGTTAAAAAATCCACCTTGATAAATTCAGCCAGGTCGATTAAGGGTTTATACTTCTCATTGTATAAAAAATCATCCAGGGCAAGGACGAATCCCATATCTTTCAACTTTCTGCAAGCCTGAATTGTTGTAGTATCCGGCTCAACGTTTTCAAGTATTTCTATCACAGTCGTTTCTTTGGGAAGGTATGTGGCAACCTCGCCTTCCAACAAATTTTTTGTAAAATTGATAAAAGCTCTTTTGCCCCTGGTGAGTTTTTCATAACCTATTAAAAGTAAACTGGATGTAATTACCTCCAGGGTTGCCTTATCCCCGTCATCGCAGTCATAAAAATTCCCTGCGCCTGATCTGTAAAGCAGTTCATATGCAAAAACGTTTTGATTTTTATCAAAAATTGGCTGCCTGGCCAGAAGGACTTCCATACTAATTAATACCTCTTTTCAAACATAAAGGTTTTTTTACTATTAAGTAATCGACCCGGACAAAGGAAATCTTAAGGCAATTACTATCTGTATACAACAACGATTTTTTCAGCCGGACAAGCAGAAGTTTTATCTTACTGAGAATAAAAACGAGTATGATAATGGATTATTATCTTGAAAGGGCTTTTTAGGAAACTTGAGTTGGTTAAGTTAGGCCTCGCAAACTCTGGCTGCGGGACTAGGATTCGAACCTAGGCAGCATGATCCAGAGTCATGCGTGCTACCACTACACCATCCCGCAAGTAAAATAACGATAGCATGGATTGCTTTCTTTGTCAAGGCTGGCCGCACACGAAGGTTAAGTCAGCTGGCGAAAAAATGTTTTATTTTATCCAGGAATATTTTGCCTGTCATTCTGGGAAATATGGTATTGGAGGATTAGATGATTCCTGGAGCAAATTATATTTTAAACAGAGTTCAAAAACCCGCCAGGTACGTTGGTGGAGAATGGAATATCGTAAGGAAAAACTGGGAGTCGGTTTCTGTTAAAGTCGCCTTTGCTTTTCCGGATACATATGAAGTGGGGATGTCTTACCTCGGCCTGCAGATACTTTATTATGTGGTGAACAGCAGACGTGACGCCTTGATGGAGCGCGTCTTTGCACCCTGGATAGATATGGAGAAGGAAATGCGTGAGCGGAGGATTCCTTTATTCAGCCTGGAATCACAAAAGCCGGTCAGTGATTTTGATATTCTTGCTTTTACCTTGCAGTACGAAATGACTTTTACAAATGTTATAAATATGCTGGATCTTGCCGGTCTTCCCCTTCATGCAGACCAACGTACCGATAAACACCCGCTGGTTATTGCGGGTGGGCCCTGTGCCTTCAATCCGGAGCCGCTTTCCGATTTTATTGATCTCTTTGTGATTGGAGAAGGGGAAGAAGTTTTATCAGAGTTATTGGATCTCTGGATTGACCTGGAAGGAAAAGCAAACCGGGAGCGCTTCCTGGTTGAAGCATCCAGGATACCTGGTATTTACGTTCCTTCCCTATATGAAGTAAGCTATAAAGATGGAAAAATCCAGTCGACTAAACCGATTCTCGGGGAAATCCCCGTTGCAGTTACAAAAAGAGTCGTCAGGAACTTTGACAAGGTTGCTTTTCCTGACAGACCAATCGTGCCTACGACGGAAATAATACACGACAGGATAATGCTTGAAATTGCAAGAGGCTGCACAAGGGGCTGCCGTTTTTGCCAGGCCGGCATGATTTACCGTCCGGTGCGGGAAAAATCCCCTGTAACACTAGTTTCACAAGCCAGAAAATTAGTTGCCAACACGGGTTATGGAGAAATTTCCCTGACTTCCTTAAGCGCATCCGATTATTCATGTATTACCGACGTTGTGCGTCAGCTTCTTGACGAACTGCAGGGTAGGAAAACAAGCATATCTTTACCTTCCCTGCGCGTTGACGCTTTTTCCATTGAGCTCGCCAAGGAAATTCAACGAACGCGCCGGGCGGGATTGACATTTGCCCCGGAGGCCGGGACACAGCGTTTGAGAGATACAATCAATAAAGGAGTTACTGAAGAAGATTTATTGACTGCGGTTTCCGCTGCTTTTGACGCCGGCTGGTCTGCTTTGAAACTTTATTTTATGATCGGCCTGCCAACAGAAAAAATGGAGGACATAGAGGGAATAACTCTTCTGTCACGCCGGGTGTTGGAAAAGGGGCTCAGTATGGGAGTCTCTCCCGGCAGAGCAAAGGTTACGGTCAGCGTTTCCTCATTTGTTCCCAAAGCGCATACCCCTTTTCAGTGGGAGCCGCAGGCAGCGCAGGATTATTTAATTGATATGCAAAAAACGCTCAAAAAATCGCTTAAAGAGAAATCGCTGGTTTTTCACTGGCACGACCCCAGGGTAAGTTTTATTGAGGCGGTAGTTGCCCGGGGAGACAGGCGCCTGGGCAAAGCGCTTGAAAAGGCCTGGTCCCTGGGCTGCCGTTTTGACGGATGGTCTGAGTGTTTTAATAATCATCTCTGGCAAAAGGCGTTTGAATTGACAGGCATAGAACCCGAATCTTACGCCTATAAAAAATACGCTTATGAAGATTTGTTGCCCTGGGACCACATTCATACAGGAGTAAGCAAAAAATATCTGATCAGGGAACATCAAAGAGCTATGTCTGCAGAAGTTACTCCTGACTGCCGGGCGGGAAATTGCCCCGGTTGTGGTTTATGCGCAGAATTTCTTACGGAACCTGAATTGTATGGGGGTAGAAAGATTGCCGAGATACAGGATGTTGTATAGCAAGGATGGTCCTGCCCGTTTTATATCACATCTTGATCTTGTGCGGACATTTGAACGTGTAATCAGGAGGGCTGATATTCCGGCGGCTTTTTCAATGGGTTTTAACCCCCATTTAATTTTTAGTTTTGCAGCGCCTTTACAGGTTGGTATAGGGGGTGAAAGTGAGTACCTGGATATTCTTCTTAAAAATGAAGTTCCCCCTGAAGAACTGTATGCTTCCATAGGAAGTGTCCTTTCGGAAGGCATTTGTCTGAAAGGGATCTGGCAGGCGCCCGATGATTCCCCGGCTCTGATGTCTGTCGTGGAATGGGCGGAATACAAAGTAAAAGTAGGGCTTGAAGAACAATTAAGCGCCGGCGCCCTGGAAGGGTATATTGATTCTTTTCTTAAGCAGCCCGAGATTATTGTCGGAAGAAAGGCTAAAAAGGGGCGTGTAAAAAGTATTGACATCCGTCCGGGTATATACGATTTGGGGGGTTTTATCAAGGATAATACTTTAATATTGCAGATGAAATTAAAAACAGGCAGCAACGGAAGTGTGCGTCCGGGGGAGACGCTGGATGCTTTTTTGGAGCACAATTCCTTGGCAGTAAGGCCTGTGGAGATTGACATAGTACGTACCGGGGTATTCCTTCGTTAAACATGAGGGGATGTATTTGAAGAGGTGAAAAAATGTTTAAAGAAATAGTAATCAATGCCGGGGAAGAAGAAACAAGAGTGGCAGTTTTGGAAGACCGCGTATTGGTTGAAATGTATATAGAGAGATCTTTTAATCAAAGATTGGTCGGCAACATTTTTAAAGGGCGGGTAGAAAATGTCCTGCCGGGAATGCAGGCTGCTTTTGTTGACATCGGATTGGAAAAAAATGCCTTCTTGTATATAGAGGATGCCCTGCCTCCCCGTACTAACGGGCACTCGGCCGATGCTATATCCAACAATATTTCTTCGGTCTTGAAAAGAGGCCAGGAAGTAGTTGTTCAAATTATTAAGGCTCCTCTGGGAAGCAAGGGAGCCAGAGTTACCACACATATTACCCTGCCCGGCAGGTACCTGGTCCTGATGCCGACAACCGATTATATAGGGATTTCCCGAAGGATTGATTCCGACAAAGAAAGAGACAGGCTAAAAGAATTAGCTTCCCGCATCAAACCCGAAAATATGGGCGCTGCTGGTAGATTCACGGTTGGAATATGAAAAGATCATGGATCTTCTGGATATAACCGGACCGCACTTGAAACACAAGGTGCTGCTCGAACTTCGCGATAATATCTTTCGTGATTACGATCTCGAGCAGGAGCTTGAAAAAGCCCTTAAAAGAAAGGTCTGGCTTAAATGTGGGGGTTACATAGTCATCGACCAGGTGGAAGCTTTAACTGTAATCGATGTCAATACGGGCAAATTTGTAGGTTCGGTCGATCTGGAAGACACTGTTTTAAAAACCAACCTCGACGCAGCTGTCGAAATTGCCCGGCACCTGCGACTGCGCAACATAGGCGGGATCATTATCGTTGATTTTATAGATATGCAAAAGGATGAACACCGGAGAAAAGTATTGCAGGTTCTTGAAGATGAAATTAAAAAAGATAAAACTAAAACAAATATCCTTGGTATCACCCAGTTAGGCCTCGTAGAGATGACAAGGAAGAAGACGCGTCCAAGTCTTTCCGAGATACTGCAAAAATCTTGTCCGTACTGTGAAGGACGGGGCAAGGTACTCTCTGAAGAAACAGTAGGAATACATTTTAAAAATCACATTTTTGAATTGGCCCGGCAGACCGGTGTGGATACAATCCTTGTGGAAGCGCATCCCCTGGTCGCAGCCCGCCTGATCGGCGCCGGGGGCGTAAACCTGCGTGAGCTTGAGCAAAAGACGGGTAAGAATATGTACATACGCGGTTCGCAAGCCCAGCATATAGAGTCGGTAATCATGAGGCCGCTGCACGATCAGGCGGAAGCCAAGGCCCAAATACTGCCGGTCAGATCCGGACAGATGCTCGAGGTAAAAGTCGAGGAAGCGCATGTTTCCAACGCGAATGACGGAATTGCCCGGGTAAACGGCTTCGTGCTTGATATCGAGGGAGCCGGTTCGATGATCGGCAAAACAGTACCCGTAGAAGTCAGTAAGGTGTACAGGACTTACGCACGGGCTAAAGTGATCGGCAGACAGGTGGGTTCCTAATGCGTATTCTTATAGCCGGAGCGGGCGCGTTAGGGTCTGTTTTCGGCGGTTTTTTAAGAAAGGCCGGCCATCAGGTTACCATTCTCGGCCGTGCCTGGCATCTGGATGTAATTAGGGAAAAAGGTCTTCGAATTGAAGGAATTTGGGGTTCCCATACGGTAGAGGATTTTGCTCTGGCAACCTCACCGGATAACCTGGCAGGATCATACGACCTTATTCTTTCAAGGAAAACATACCACATGATGAGATTTAATAATTAATTATCGTCATAGCCGCCGGCACAGGCGGCTTTTTTTTTAAAAAAATTTAATTAAAAAAGCAGGAGTTTTTTGATTGATCTAGAAATTAGAGTGGTGTAGAGTGGTGGAAAGTGGGTTGCCTACCCCCCCCAGGAGTGGACAATACTTGAAGAGAAAATGCGTCTCATGCCCTTTACCAGTGCGGATGTCCGGGCCTTTGTTCGTTTTTTCTTTGGTGGCGCCAGTGAATGTTTAGTTGACAGACAGGGAAGAATATTAGTTCCTAATAATCTCAGAAAACATGCGGCTCTAGAGAAAGAAGCCGTTATTATTGGAGTATCCTCACGGGTTGAAATCTGGTCAAGAGATAATTGGGAAAAATATAACAGCGGAAATGCTGATTTGGTTGAACAAATAGCTGAGAAAATCGGGGGTTTTGGTATTGTTGTCTGACAGATGTGGTGAGCGGTAAATCAGATGGCAGATCCTGATAAAGAAGGTGATCAAAAAAAGTTATTCCACACGCCGGTAATGATAGAAGAAGTTATCTCTTCATTGATGTTAAAAGCCGGCGGTTCTTATGTGGATTGTACGGTCGGCGGCGGGGGGCACAGCCGCAAAATTCTGGAACTCACCTCCCCTGACGGCCATTTGACAGGATTGGACAGGGACCCCTTTGCGCTTGATTATGCAAGACAATGCCTTGAAGAATATCAAGACAGGATAACGTTGGTAAAGAGTGATTTTGTTTTTTTGCCGCAGGTGCTCAATCAGCTCGGAATTACTTCTGTAGATGGTATCCTGTTCGACCTGGGAGTAAGTTTAGCCCAACTGGACAACCCGGAACGCGGTTTCAGTTACCAGTTTGACGGCCCTCTGGATATGCGTATGGATCCCGGGGATTCTATCAGTGCCGGAGAACTGGTGAATGAACTTTCGGAAACCGAGTTGGCAGATCTGATCCGGCGATATGGTGAGGAATCCTGGGCCAAAAGAATTGCTGCGTTTATAGTTCAGGAGCGAAAATATAAGACAATACAGACCACCGGAGAACTGGTCAATATTATCAAAAAAGCAATTCCGGCACGCAGCCGCCGCCGCGGCCCGCACCCGGCAAAACGCACTTTTCAGGCCCTGCGTATTGCTGTCAACCAGGAACTGGACAAACTGGGCAAGTCTTTACGGGAGGCAGTTCCTTTCTTGAAAACCGGGGGACGTATTTGCGTTATTTCCTTTCATTCCCTGGAAGATCGCATTGTCAAAGAGACATTCAAGGAAATATCATCAGCCTGTACCTGCCCGCCTGATTTTCCCTACTGCATTTGTGAAAAAAAGGCCTGCCTGCGAATTATAAGGCCTTCACCCATCACGCCAACAAATGTTGAACTCGAGCAAAATCCGCGTTCGCGTAGCGCGAAGCTGCGGGTGGCGGAAAAGATTGTGTAAGTTCTAAAGCAAAAGGAAGATGAATAGATTGGTAGCGGTACAAGAACAATCCAAATATACCAGTTTGCCCGAAAGACTAAATAAGCCCGCCCGGCAAAGCCGGAATGAGTTTCTGTCAAGAAGACAGAAACTGGTTATCGTCGGTCTCGTATTATCGGTTTTCATAGCAGGAATATTTGTTGTTTTTCTATATGCTCAGATGGTGAATACAGGCTACCAGATATACAAGCTCCGGATGCAGACAGCCAGCCTGGATATGCAGGTAAAAGATTTATCTGAAGAACTGGAGCGGTTTTCATCTTTAGACAAGATCGAAATGGTAGCTACTACAAAGCTGGGCATGGTCAGGCCGGATTTGAATAAATTGGTAATTATCCAGACAGAACCGGCTGAAAAGGCAACACTTACAAACGAAACGTCTCCTCCGGCGGAAAAGAAATCCCTGGCTGACGCAGCGGATATAAATAATAATTGGGTGATTCAGGCACTGGTAAATTTGGTGGCTAATAAGTCTGACACAAATCTTAGACGCCAGGCGTCATAACCGGTTTAAGAAACCTGATTCAAGCTGACGGTTTCATATGGAAGCGGCGCCTGACCACTAAAACCGGAGGTCCTGATGGCGCCAAATACTGTGCTTATCCGTAAAAGGCTGACTATTGTCCTGCTCTTATCGGGTTTGGCTCTGTTCTGCCTGGTCGGTCGTTTATCCTGGATTCAATTTGTCTGGGGCAAAGACCTGGAGAACAAAGCCCTTGAGGTCCGCATGCGGGATATTCCCGTTGAGGCCAAGCGGGGCAATATATATGACCGCAACGGCAGAATATTGGTCAGCAGCGTAAGTGTCGATTCTGTCTATGCTATCCCCAGTTTGATCAGGGAACCTCAGAAAACTGCTGAAACACTTTCCCCTGTTCTGAAAGAAGACGTTCCGTTTCTTTACCGTGTGCTTACCCGTCCTTCCTGTTTTGAATGGCTTGGGCGCAAACTTGACTTGAAGACAGCGCAAAAAATAAAAAGTTTGAATCTAAGTGGTGTTTTTTTACTGGAGGAGAGTAAGCGTTTCTATCCACTGCAGACTATTGCGCCGCATCTTTTGGGTTTTACCGGTATTGACAACCAGGGCCTGACCGGAATTGAGAAAAGCTATGATGACCAATTAAAAGGTACCACCGGACGCATAATTGTCGAACAGGATGCCATCGGTCAGGATGTACCGGAACCCTTGCACAAGTACCTGCCGCCCAAACAGGGCTCCAGCCTGGTCCTGACCATCGATGAAACAATCCAGCAGTTCGTAGAGCGTGAACTTGATAAAATTGTTCTGAGATACCAACCGAAACTGGCGGTAATAGTTGTAATGGATCCCGGGACGGGTGAAATTTTGGCCATTGGCAACCGGCCTACATTCAATTCAAATAAATGGGAAATAACACCAGCCTATATTTGGGACAGAAACCCTGCTATTTGGTATAATTATGAACCCGGTTCAACTTTTAAGATCGTTACAATGGCGGCTGGATTCGGCGCTGAAGTTGTTAAGCGCACCGATCCTTTCTTCTGTCCCGGCTATGTAAGGGTTGCCGACCGGATAATCAATTGCTGGCTCGACGGCGGGCACGGCAGCCAGACATTTGAGGAAGTGGCTGCAAATTCCTGTAATGTCGGATTTGTTGAACTCGGACTGCGCCTGGGTGTCAAAAATTTTTACAAGTATATTAATGACTTTGGTTTTGGAGAACCTACCGGCATCAATCTGCCGGGAGAAGAAACAGGTCTGTTAATTCCTGAAAAGGATGCTACAAATTTGAATGTCGCGACTATGGCAATTGGGCAGTCAATTGCGGTAACACCCATTCAGCTTGTCTCCGCTGTAGCGGCCATAGCAAATGGCGGCGCCCTGTTGCGTCCGCAGGTAGTCAGGGAAATCCGGAATAGTTCCGGGAATCTTGCTAAAGGCTTCAAGCCGGAAGTGATCAGACGTGTTGTTACGGAGGAGGAGGCCCGTCAGGTACGTGAGCTTTTAGAGCACGTCGTCACAAAAGGCACCGGAAAAAATGCCTTCATTGACGGTTACCGGGTTGCCGGCAAAACAGGCACGGCTCAGGTAGTAGGTGAAAACGGCGGTTATGTTTCAGGCAGGTATGTGTCTTCTTTTGCAGGATTTGCTCCTTCCGACAAGCCCCGTCTGGCTTGTTTGGTGATGGTTGCCGAACCGCAGGGAGGTATTTATTACGGCTCCCAAGTAGCCGCTCCTGTTTTTCAAGCTGTAGTACGCGATTCTTTGCACTATTTACGTGTCCCTGAAACGCCCGATATCAAGAAGCCGCCCAATCCCTTTATTTATGAGGAACCGCGCATTAAGGTCAAGGCGCCCAATGTAATCAATTATCCCGTTAACGAAGGTATAAAGATGCTTTCCGGCAGCGGTCTTACTTACCAGTTGAACGGCCGGGGAAATATCATTTACGGGCAGATGCCTGCTCCGGGTGTGGAGGTTTATAACGGCGTCAAGGTCGTCTTAAACTTAAAACCCCTGGAGGAAAGCGGCGGCGCCGGTTATGTAACCATGCCCAACTTAAAAGGCTTGACTATGGGTGAAGTTGCGGAACTGCTTAGAAACCTTGATTTAAACCTGGAATTTAAAGGTACGGGAATTGTTGAATCGCAAGAACAACTGCCGGGGAAAAAAGTGAAGCGGGGTTCTACGGTGAGGGTTAATTTTGCGCCTCCGGGCTTGATAACCTTTGAGGAACAGCCTGAAGAAGCGCCTGCCGCATCTGAAAGTATAGGCGGTAATACATTTATTGAAAGGCCTTAAAGAGCAAGTGATATTAATATCCTTATTCTGTCAATAATACCAATGGCAAATAAAGGTTATTGAATTGTACTAGAGCTGATGATAGGATAAACCGAGAAGAAACAGGAGATTTCACCTTTGTTGTTCAATGAATTAATAGGAAATCAGAAGATCCTGGCCAGTTCAAAAAACTTACAAGTTCCGATTTGGGGTATGGCCTACGATTCCCGGTCAGTTGGGCAGGGTTTTTTATTTTTTGCCATTGAAGGTTTTAAAACAGACGGGCATTTGTTTATCGAGAAAGCTATCAAGAACGGAGCCTGTGCCGTTGTAATCCAAAAGCCCGTGAACATTCCCGAAAACATAGCCTGGGTCCGGGTTCCGGATACACGCAGCGCCCTGGCTCTGCTTTCAGCAAAATTTTACGGGAATCCGACACACAAACTGAAACTAATCGGAGTTACCGGAACTAACGGTAAAACCACTACCACCCACCTTCTGGCGGCTATCTACAGGTCTGCAGGGGATAAAACAGGGATCATCGGCACTATTTCAAACTGGGTTGGTGATTTGGAACTGCCGGTGGACAAAACTACACCCGAGTCGCTTGATCTGCAGCAGCTCTTTTCCAGGATGGTTGAACAAGGAGTTAAAACTGCGTTTATGGAAGTCAGTTCCCATGCCCTTGCCTTGAGAAGGGTTGTGGGGTGCCGGTTTAAAACTGCCCTGTTTACAAATATAAGCCAGGACCACCTGGATTTTCACCAGGATATGGACGATTACCTGCGGACAAAGGCAATTCTCTTTAAAATGCTCAACTCGGAGGATAAAAGCGAACAAAGGTATGCCATAGTTAATTGTGATGATCCGGGGGCCGGGGAAATTTTAGCTGCCAGCAAGGTAGACGTAATCACCTATGGCCTTGGGGAAAAAGCAATGGTTAGGGCTACCGGTATAGAAGTAACATCAAAGGGGGTATCATTTTTAGTTGTTACACCCTGGGGCGTATCAAAGGTATCCTTAAAAATAACGGGTCTGTTCAATGTTTACAACGCCCTTGCCGCTCTTGCGGCGGGAGGAGCGGACGGACTGCCGCTGGAAGCGATGATTGAATCCCTGCAGTCTGTTTCCGGAGTCCGGGGGCGATTTGAGAAGGTTGACAGGGGCCAGGACTATACGGTTATAGTAGATTATGCGCACACGCCTGACGGCCTTGAGAAAGTTCTTAAAACGGCCAGGGAAATTACTTCAGGGAAACTTATTTCTGTATTTGGCTGCGGAGGTGACCGCGACCGGGGCAAAAGGCCGTTGATGGGCGAAATAGCCGCCCGTCTCTGCGATCTTGCGGTTGTTACTTCTGACAACCCGCGTACTGAAGATCCCCTGAATATAATCGCTGATGTCCAGGCGGGCATGAACGGAATCAGCGGAGCAGATTATGCAACCATACCTGATCGGAGGAAGGCAATAGCCTATGCGCTGGGCCGGGCATCCGCAGGCGATGTGGTTGTTATTGCGGGGAAAGGCCATGAAAATTATCAGATTATCGGCAACCGGAAATTTCCCTTTGATGACCGTGAGGAGGTAATCAAGGTTCTTGAAAAAAATCAAAGCTGCTGAAATCAGCCGGGCTACTGGGGCGGACTTTTTACAGGGCAACCCCGAAAACTGCTATAGTGGGATTTCAATAGATTCCAGGCGAATCAAAAACGGACAATTGTTTTTTGCGGTTCGCGGCAAGAACTATGATGCGCATGATTTTGCTGATCAGGCCGTGCTTTCGGGAGCATCCGGGCTGGTTCTGGAAAGGATGGTTCCCGATCTTCCCCCCGGTGTTGATGTTTTTCTGGTACCGGATACCCTTGCTGCCCTTCAAAACCTTGCCCGATATAACCGGAGCGCTTTTAACATACCTGTAGTAGCTGTTACCGGAAGTTCCGGCAAGACGACTACCAAGGACCTTATGGCGGGGATCCTTTCTGTGAAATTCAATACATTAAAAACGACCGGCAATCAGAACAATGAAATAGGTTTACCGTTAACATTACTAAAACTTGATGAATCTCACGAGGCTCTTGTAACTGAAATGGCCATGCGGGGGCTTGGTGAGATTGATTTTTTATGCCGCCTTGCGCTGCCGAATGCGGCAATAATTACCAATATAGGCGAAGCTCATCTTGAACTTCTGGGTTCTGTAGAAAAGATTGCCCAGGCAAAAGGGGAACTGCTTGAAAATATACCTGCCAACGGATTTGCAGTCTTGAATGCGCAGAGCCCCCATATTTACAAGCAGGCTGCGCGCTGCCGCGGCAAAGTAATCTTTTTCGGCACTTCTTCCAATTTGGATATATATGCCCGTGATATCAGGATATCCGGAGAGGGAAGCGCTTTTACCGTTGAGACGGAAGGCCGCAGTTTTAACGTATTTCTGCCTTTGCCGGGTCTGCACAACGTTTTAAATGCCCTTTCAGTTATCGGGACTGCCTTGGAACTGGGCTTCACCACGGACGAGATTGTACAGGGTTTGGCCCGTATCGCCTTAAGCGGCTCGCGTTTGGAAATGATTGATCTAAAGGGTGTCACGATTATTAACGACACATATAATGCCAACCCTTCGTCGGTAAGAGCGGCGCTGGAGGTACTGGCAGAAATTGCGGATGATAAACGCAGAATTGCTGTTCTTGGCGACATGCTCGAACTGGGGGAAAAAGCTGATCTTTTTCATGATCAGTTAGGGGAAAGCATAGCTTCAACAGGCGTGGACTACCTGATTACTGTTGGGCAGCTTGCCCGTCAAATGGCTCTTGGGGCAGAAAAAAGCGGTATGCCCGGCAGCCGTATTTTTATTTGTGATTCAAACGCTGAAGGATATAGAAAGCTTGAACAACTCCTTTTAGCCGGTGATGTAGTTCTTGTAAAAGGTTCCCGGGGGATGCGTATGGAAGAAATTATCCAGGCATTATCTGCGGACCATTAAATATTTTAGAATCAGGAATAAAATGATGGATTCAGGCTGGATTATAAATTTAAATTCATTCTTAATCTCGTTAGTTGTTGCCATTCTGCTTGGTCCGCTGGTTATCCCCCTGCTGCGCAAATTAAAGCTCGGCCAAAATGTACGCAGCGACGGCCCGGCCCGTCATCTGCAAAAAAGCGGCACTCCCACTATGGGGGGGATAATCTTCCTGGCGGGGATAACGGTTTCCGGGCTTTTATTGGCTGGCCGGTCCACTGAAGGCTTGATGGTTCTAGGTATTTCCCTAGCCTTCGGTCTAATCGGATTTTTAGACGATTTTATTAAAGTATATATGAAAAGGCCGCTGGGTTTAAGGGCCAGAGAAAAACTATTGGGACAAGTATTATTCAGTTTCCTGTTTTGCTCTCTTTGTATTTCGGCGCTTGGACGAGGCACGGATTTTATTGTACCGTTCTCAGGTTTTTTTATACCCGGTGGTTTAAGCTGGGAGCCGGGAGTTATTTTATTTTATATCATAGGTGTTATTGTTATTATTGGTACAGCCAATGCGGTCAACCTTACCGACGGTCTGGACGGTCTGGCAGCCGGCGCTACTGTGCTGGTCTCTTTAGCCTACATGTTTGTTTCACAGGATCTGGGCAAACACGGGGTTGCCGTAATCATGGCTGCTGTAGCAGGAGGCTGCCTGGGCTTTTTATTTTTCAACCGGCATCCAGCCTCGGTTTTTATGGGTGATACCGGTTCACTTGCCCTGGGAGCCTGCCTGGGAGCGGCAGCCATTGCAACAAGGAGCGAATTTTTTTTATTGATTATCGGCGGTGTTTTTGTATTGGAAACCCTATCGGTTATTTTACAAGTAATATCTTTTCAATTGTTCGGCAGAAGGATTTTTCGGATGAGTCCCCTGCACCACCATTTTGAACTTTGCAACTGGAGCGAAAGAAAAGTTGTGCTTACTTTCTGGCTGGCGACTCTTGTCTTTATTGCAGCCGGCCTGGCGGGTTTTTACAAGCTAATAGGATAGTTTTAAAAGGAAGGTTTTTAATTTGCGATTAGAAGGTCAAAAAATACTCGTCATCGGAGCAGGCAGAAGCGGTATAGCAGCAAGCAATTTTCTGTCCCAAAAAGTGGCGCAAGTTGAGCTTGCTGATATAAAAAGCCGACAGGAATTCGAAGCAGGCCTGGAAGCTTCTCTTAACGAGGGGATTAAATTAACGCTTGGGTCTTATCCGTCCATCGATCCGGGAAGCTATGGGATGGTTGTGCCAAGTCCGGGTGTCCCCCTGAAGATTTTGCCCATAGCTAAGGCAGAAGAACTCGGAATACCTGTGATTGGTGAACTGGAGCTGGCCTATCAATTCGCCGGTTCACCCATAATTGCAATTACAGGCACAAACGGAAAAACAACAACAACTACTTTAACAGGGGAAATTTTCAAAGCAGCGGGATACCGCACACTCGTTGCGGGCAATATAGGGCTGCCCCTGATTGGTGAAGTTGAGAAATATTCTGCCGGTGATGTTATCGTAGCCGAGGTAAGCAGTTTTCAATTGGAGACAACAGTTTCCTTTAAACCTCAGGTGGGGGCTATTTTAAACATTACGCCGGATCATTTTGACCGCCATGTTGATATGGAAGGCTATACGGCAGCCAAAACAAAAATTTTTGGCAACCAGACCGCACAAGATTACACTGTTTTAAATTTTGATGACCCGCTGACAAAGAATCTTGCTTCCATTTGTCCCGGGTCAGTAATATTTTTCAGCCGTCTTCATAAGTTAACAAGGGGGGTATTTGTCCAGGATAATTGGATCGTCATCCGGTGGGCTGAAAAATCCCACCCTGTTTTGCCGGTAAGTGAGTTAGTAATTCCCGGGCCGCATAATTTGGAGAACGCTATGGCTGCCGCCGCTTGCTGCTGGGCACGCGGGATCACCGTAGATGTACTGGCCCGGGTTCTCAGTGAATTTAAAGGAGCAGCCCACAGGCTGGAGTTTGCAGCGGAAATTGACGGTATCTCTTATATCAATGATTCCAAAGGCACAAATCCTGATGCGACTATGAAAGCGCTCCAATCCTATAGCAAACCAATCGTACTGATAGCCGGCGGAAGAAATAAAGGCAACAGCTTTAACGAACTGTCCGTCCTGATCAAGGAAAAGGCAAGGGCAGTAGTTTTGATCGGAGAAAGCGCCGGTGATATTAAGAAGGCGGTGGAGAATCGGGGAGGGCCGGAAGTATATCTGGCCGGAACCCTTCCGGAGGCGGTAAGGACAGCCAGCCGGATAGCCCGCCGGGGAGATGTTGTTTTACTGTCTCCTGCTTGCGCCAGTTGGGATATGTTTAGAAACTATGAGGAACGGGGCGACTTATTCAAGCAGGCTGTAATGGAGTTAAAGGAGGTACGCCGCAATAATGAGGACCAGAAGATCACCTGATTTTATCCTTCTTTTAGTTCTTTTAATCCTGCTCGGTCTTGGTATTGTAATGGTTTTCAGCTCAAGTCTGTGGTATGCGACACTTCCTCCGTTTAACGATACCTTTTACTTTTTTAGAAAGCAGCTCATCTGGGCAATAATCGGCCTTGCGGCTATGTTTGCTTTTATGAACTACGATTACTGGCGCCTAAAACGATGGGCCAGCCTGCTGCTTATCGCAGGCCTTGCGCTTCTGGCAGTTGTGCTGATTCCTCATGTCGGCGTTGTCAGACAAGGGGCTCAAAGGTGGTTGAACCTGGGCCCGCTTAGCTTTCAGCCTGCAGAGTTTGTCAAGCTCTGCCTGGTGGTTTTTACTGCTTTCGGTTTATCCAGGCAGCTTGAAAGAGTTAAAAATTCCTTTATTGGAATCCTGCCCTTTTTGCTTCTGGCGGCTTTGTCAGGCGGCCTGATTCTTTTGGAACCTGATCTTGGCACAGCGGTAACTGTTGTCGGCACAATTTTTATTATGCTTTTTGCCGCCGGCGCAAGAATGAAAGACCTGGCTGTTATAGGGCTTTTTGGAGCAGTGGCGCTGGGAGGCGCCATCTGGAAGGAACCTTACCGCCTGAAACGTTTTTTGGCATTTTTAGATCCTGAAAAAGATCCGCAGGGAACGGGGTGGCACATTTTGAATTCACTTATGTCACTCGGTTCGGGAGGCCTTTTGGGTACCGGTTTGGGCAGAGGCCACGCCAAGTATCTCTGGGTACCCGAGAGGCATACAGATTTTATCTTCGCAATTATCGGTGAGGAGCTTGGATTTATCGGAGCGGGTTTAGTCATTCTTTTGTTCATCATTCTTATCTGGAGAGGTTTCAGGGCAGCCGTAACAGCTCCGGACTCATTCGGCGCATTATTGGCCACGGGTATCATTTCCGGTATTGCCGTACAGGTTATAATCAATATCGGGGTTGTTACCAGTTCTTTGCCGATTACCGGTATAACCCTGCCTTTTATAAGCTTTGGGGGCAGTTCACTGGTTTTTTCACTGGCCTCAATGGGAATCCTGTTGAATATATCACGTTTTAGCGTTAACAAATGATAGAACTAGTCCGGCAGTTGACTGACTTTAATTGTTTCAAAGTATGAAAAGCAGGGATGGTTGATGCGTTTTGTTATAACCGGGGGCGGCACGGGGGGACACGTTTATCCCGCCCTGGCCATTGCCGGCGGCCTAAAAGAAAAGTATCCCGGAGCGGAAATATTATATATAGGCAGCTCTAAGGGCCTGGAAGCGGACTTAGCCCCAGGCGCCGGATTAAGCTTTGAGCCTATCCGGATAACCGGTTTTAAACGCCGGCTGACACTGGATAACGTTTTTACTGTCTGGCGGGCGTCGCTGGGTTTTGCCAAGGCGCTGCGTATTCTAGCCGATTTTAAGCCCAAGGCAGTGATTGGTACCGGAGGTTATGTTTGCGGTCCAGTTGTTCTGGCTGCGGCCATATGCGGCATACCTACCTTAATTCATGAACAGAACGCTTTGCCCGGAATAACCAACCGTCTTCTGTCCTATGTTGTAAAAACGGTTGCAATAACGTTTCCGGAAACAGCCGGCCGTCTTCCGAAACATGTAAAAGTCATCCTGACCGGCTTGCCTGTACGCGCTGAATTTGGTGATTGTGAAAAGCAAAAAGCGCGCGGGAAGTTAAATTTACCTCATAACGGCTCCCTGGTCCTGTCTTTCGGGGGCAGTCAGGGAGCGAAAAGTATTAATAAAGCAATGCCTGAAGTGATTAAATATTTCAGGGATAAGTCCGATCTGCATTTTTTACATATTACCGGACCTGCGCAATATGACGATTTCATACTCGGCTTAAAGCAGTGTTTTGTCGATCCGGATTATGGTAATAATACTGTTAAACCTTACCTTCATGAGATGCACCTTGCGCTGGCGGCGGCTGATTTGATTGTTTGCAGGGCTGGGGCGGCAACGCTTGCCGAAATCACAGCAGTCGGGAAACCGGCGGTTTTAATTCCTTACCCGTACGCCAGCGGCAACCATCAGGAATTAAACGCCCTTTCTTTAGAGAAATCCGGCGCCGCGATAGTGATCAAGGACAGCTATCTGACAGGTAAAATATTAGCGGAACAAATTGATAGTTTACTTGCCGATTCCGTACAGTTAGAGGAAATGTCACTGGCCAGCAAAAGACTCGGCCATCCTGAGGCGCTTGAAAAAATACTGGAATGCATAGCTTTTATTATTTAAGCGCCATCCATTTTAATTGGACATGCCCGGGCAGATACAATAGAACACCTTTTTACAAAGCGGCATAAAATAAAGGTGTCTTGGTTTAGATGAAGGAGTTGATAGCCGTTGCAAGAATTTTTGCCAAGACAGGTACATTTTATAGGTATTGGAGGTACTGGTATGAGCGGGTTGGCCAAAATCCTGCTTGAAATGGGATACCAGGTAACCGGCTCGGATCTTGCCAGTACCGCAGTTACACAAAGGATCGAAGCATTGGGTGGAACATGCTATATCGGCCACCGCAAAGAAAACATCAAAGACACCGGACTGGTTGTCATCTCTTCTGCTATTAATGAGGAAAATCCGGAATTGCTTGAAGCAGGTAAAAGGGGTGTGCCGGTTATCCACCGGGCGGACCTGCTTGCCTGGCTTATGTGCAGGAAGAAAGGCCTGGCGGTTGCCGGCGCTCACGGAAAAACCACCACGAGCTCAATGCTGGCAATGGTCCTGGAAAACAACGGCCTGAATCCGACGATAGTTGTCGGGGGAGAATTAAACGATTTGGGCGCCAATGCAAAACTGGGATCGGGCGAATACCTTGTGGCCGAAAGCGATGAAAGTGACGGTTCTTTTTTAAAACTTGATCCGCTTGCCGTTATTGTTACCAATATCGAGGATGATCACCTGAATTACTACGGTTCCATAGACAGCATGAAGGCTGCCTTCAGCACTTTCCTGAACAAGATTCCTGAACAGGGTATCGCCGTTGTATGCCTTGATGACCCTTATATATCTGAAATAATCGGAAGTCTGAAGACTCCCCTGGTTACCTATGGCTTTGACGGCAAGGCCGATTATACCTTGAGGGACGTTTCTTTAAACGCGCAAAGTTCCAGCGCCGAAGTATACTGCCGCGAGGAGTATTTGGGGCGCCTGGAACTTTCTTTGCCCGGGAAACACAACCTCTTCAACGCTCTAGCTGTTGTTGCGTTGGGCTGTTGGCTGGGCCTGGATTTTGAGGGGATTGCAGACGCATTGCGTTCATTTGGGGGCGTGGGCAGGCGTTTTGAAGTGATTGGCGACGCAAAGGGCGTTAAAATAATCGACGATTATGCCCATCACCCAACCGAAATCGCCGCAACCTTGAAGGCTGCCCGGCAGGTTCACGGGCAGCGGTTGATTGCAGTGTTCCAGCCTCACCGTTATACGCGGACCGCCCTTCTAAAAGAGCGTTTTGGGGAAGTATTTGGAGACGCTGATCTTGTTTTAATAAGTGAAATATACGGCGCCGGGGAAAAGAAGCTTCCCGGTGTTACAGCCGGCTTAATTATCGAAGCCGTTGAAAAGAATACGGGGAAGCAGGTAATCTACTGCCCAGCTTTGATGGACGTCGTGAATTACCTGCTGGAAATTGTACAGCCGGGTGATTTGGTGATGACTCTTGGAGCGGGGGACATATATAACGCCGGGATTGAACTTGCAAACAGATTAAAGGGGAATTAGAGCAGTGGATGGTCAGCCAATTTACCAGTTCATCCATGATTCGCTGCCGGGTCAGGTGTGGCTTGACGAGCCGATGAAACTTCATACCACCTGGAGAATAGGCGGTCCTGCAGACGTTCTGGTTGAACCTGACAGTATGGAAAGCCTCCGTGTGACATTGGATCTGGTTCAAAAGCATAACCTGCCTTTGACAGTAATCGGTAACGGTTCGAATATTTTAGTCTGTGACGGAGGTATTCGCGGAGTTGTTCTTAAAATTGGCGCTAGGTTTTCAAAGGTTACAGTAGAAAACAATAAAATAACAGCCGGGGGCGGCGCAAAACTCGTTAGCCTTGTAAATGCGGCGTTAAGCAAAGGCATTGGCGGATTTGAATTTTTAGCGGGTATTCCGGGAACAGTGGGCGGAGCGGTTGTAATGAACGCCGGAGTTAACGGCGCCGCTATCTGTGATGTGCTGGAATATGCATTGCTTATGGATCAGTCCGGCAAGACATTCAGGAGGACTTCTGAGGAGTTTGGTTTCGGCTACCGGATGAGCAATTTGCAGGGCGCCTCCCTGATCGTTCTTGAAGCCTGCTGCCTTGGCATAAACAGAGAAAAAAAGGATATTGAGAAGAGGATCAAAGAAATACTGGAAAGGCGTAAGAATACTCAACCGATCACTTCCGCGTCCGCAGGCAGCGTTTTCAAGAATCCGCCGGGCAGTTACGCAGGCCTTCTTATTGATCAGGCGGGCGGAAAGGGATTGCGTGTCGGGGACGCGATGGTTTCCACAGTACATTCCAATTTCATCGTTAACCTTGGTAAGGCTACCGCACGAGAGGTTCTGGATTTGATCGAAAAAGTTAAGGAACTGGTTGTTCAACGTTTTGCAATAGAACTGACTCTTGAGGTGAAGGTTTTAGGCGAGGACCAGGTGGGGGGGGGTGACATAATGTGGAAAGGTTTGTAATCTCCGGTGGAAAAAGCTTAAGAGGGTCGGTAAAGATCAGCGGCAGTAAAAATGCAGCCCTTCCAATTCTAGCGGCAAGTCTTTTATGCAACGGCCAGTGCATCATAAAGGATACGCCCAGCTTACAGGACGTGGCTACGATCTGCAGTGTTTTAACTTCACTTGGGGCGGTTGTTCAAAGAAATGGGACAACTGTAACTGTTGATGCAAGAAGCGTTAATTTAATGGAAGTTGAAGAAGAACTGACAAGGCGGATGCGTGCATCCAATCTTGTGTTGGGGGCTTTAGTAGGGCGCTTCCATAAAGCAAAAATTTCCCGGCCCGGAGGATGTGATATTGGCTCACGTCCGATGGACCTGCACCTGAAAGGTTTGTGCGCATTAGGGGCGGAAGTAAGTGAAAAGTACGGTTTTATCACAGCTTCGGCTGACCGGTTGACCGGCGCTGAAATACACCTTGATTTTCCCAGTGTGGGGGCTACTGAAAACATTATCATGGCTGCTGTCTTGGCAGCAGGAAATACTATCATCAGGAATGCCGCCCGTGAGCCTGAAATCGTGGATCTCCAAAATTTCCTCAACTCTCTTGGAGCAAGGATAAAGGGCGCCGGAACAGGTACGATCAAAATTGAAGGAGTTAATGAACTTCATTCCGGTGAATATCAAATACTTCCCGATCGCATAGAAGCCGGCACATATATGATTGCCGCCGCCATAACCGGTGGGGAAGTAGTCCTGGAGAACATCATTCCTGAGCATTTGGAAGCTTTGACCGCCAAGTTGAAAGAAGCAGGTGTGAAAGTTGAAGAAGGGGATGACAGCATAAGAGTTACCGGTAACGGCAGAATAAAGTCGGTGGATATAAAAACAATGTCCTATCCGGGTTTCTCAACAGACTTGCAGCCGCAGATGATGGCCTTGCTTACACTGGCTGATAATACCAGTGTTATTACGGAGACTGTTTTTGAGCACAGGTATAAGCACGTCAGTGAATTAAGAAGAATGGGCGCCGAAATAAGGGTGGAAGGACAGACAGCGATTGTTAAGGGGGTTCAGAAACTAAGCGGCGCACCGGTGGAAGTTACCGATTTACGGGCAGGGGCAGCCCTTGTTTTAGCGGCGATGGCTGCGGACAACGGGTCAGTCATAGAGGGAGTTGAACACATCGATCGCGGGTATGAACGGCTTGAGCAAAAGCTGAACAGTCTGGGAGCCCGGATTATACGTATTAAAAGCTAGCCCATTTTAAGCTATGGATATATAATAAAAAGAAAAAGCTATTATAAAATAATTATCATTACAGGTTATAATATTTATAGCATCTGGGAAGTGGACTTTTTGGTCACCTATCGGGTGGAGGTCAAAAAAACTGTCAAGCCTAACCTTGGCGGCAGTATTTTTTTTATCTTACTTTTGCTTCTGGTAGTTTATATACTCATTTGTTCTTCTTTTTTTGAGATACAAAAAGTAGAAGTGAAGGGAAATATATTTTATACCACCGAAAAGATAAAATCCCTGGCGGCTATTGACTTGCATAAGAATATTTTTAAAGTGGACCTGACTGCCGCATCTTCAAGAATAAAAAAACTTCCTATGATACGGGAAGCCGAAGTAAAACGCGAGTTGCCATCGGGTGTGCTCATCTCTATAGTGGAACGCGAACCGGTGGCTTTTTTATTTACCGCCCCAAATTTCATTCTGATTGATGAAGAAGGTGTATATTGCAGGAAAGGCAAAATTAGCGAAGCGGATCTCCCGGTAGTGACAGGCTTTAGTGTACACGTTCCGTCGGAAGGCCAGGCTATTCAGAACCAGTTTCTGACAGTTGCCCTGGATGTTGTTAAAAGCCTTCCACAGGGATTAAGCGGTACCTTATCGGAAATAAATGTGGACAAAAATAAGAAAATAACCATCTACACACTTGACGGGATTCGATGCCGGATGGGTTTTCCCGATAACATTTCCCGCAAGGGGGATGTTCTCGGACAGGTTCTGGACAAGCTTGAAGACAGGGAAATAGATTATATAGATCTTTCATCTGCGGACTGTCCTGTAATCAAGTAGTAGTAGAAAGGAAGGTAAGCCGGAATGTTTCAGCTAAAAAAATACCGGTTGGTTCTAATTATCATAGGCTTAATTGCCGGTTTCATGTTCAGCTACCAATTCCGGCTGACCAAAAATACCGGACATAATTCATCTCTCTACCAGTCTCAGACTTTAGTCAGCCAGGTTGATAAATCCAGGGAAGAGCGGGATGTTTTGCAAAGCCGCGCGGAGAAGCTAAGGGCCGAACTCGATAAGGCGATGACCGGAGCCCAGCTTAGCACTTTAAAAGATGAATTGAACGGCGCGCGTATGCAAGCCGGTCTGATCGAGGTAAAAGGCCCGGGTGTGGAGGTTACCTTAAACGACAGCAACAAAATCGTGCAGCCAGGCGAAAATCCTAATTTGTACGTACTTCACGATGAGGATGTCCTGAAAGTTATAAACGAGCTTAAGGCCGCCGGCGCACGTGCTTTGTCGATAAATGGACAGCGGCAGCTTGCCGACAGCGAAATCCGCTGCGTCGGCCCGACAATTCTGACCAACAAATTTTACCGGTTAACACCGCCGTTTATTATTTCCGCCGTGGGTGACCCGGATAATATGATAAAATCTTTGCAGATGCGCGGGGGAATAATTGAACAGCTTCAATTCTGGAGTATACAGGTCTCGGTGAAGAAGGTATCGGAAGTAACTATACCCGCTTATACCGGCAGTTTAAGATTCGATTATGCCAGGCCGGTTTTTAACAGGGAGAGTAATAATACATGAGAAAAACCTACTTCTTTATTTTCCTTGTCGCTCTGATTGTCGGATTAATGGTCACTTTTCAAATTCGGACAATAAACCGGGCAGCCCAGGGCGTTCCCGCCGGCAGGGATCAGGAACTGACTATAGAATACCGGAGGCTTGAAACGGAAAAAGCTAACTTGAGGAAAGAAATCAAGGATTTAGACAGCAAATTGGCGCAGGCTAATAAGGGTCAAAAGGAAGCTCTCTCGGCGTTAAAAGGAGAATTGGATAACGCAAAAGTAGCCGCCGGTTTAGTTAAGATAACCGGCCCAGGTATTGAAATTACGCTGGATAATCCCCGGACGTCATCAGAGGCTGAAACGCCAACTCTTTTTACGCTCCGGGATGAAGACCTTCTAAGAGTTGTTAATGAATTGCGTATTGCAGGTGCGGAGGCGCTTTCCATTAACGGACAGCGCATCGTGGCAACTACGGAAATAAGATACGCGGCGCCTTTCATTAACGTTAACCTTACCCGGGTTGTGCCGCCTTATTACATCCTGGCAATAGGTGATCCTGAACGATTAAGAGCAGCGATGGATATTTCAGGCGGGGTTGTTGAATATTTAAGGGAACTCGGGGCGGCTGTGGATATTCAAACCAGTGAAGACCTGACCATACCGGCATACAATGGCAGTCATTCCTGAGCCATGTTGAAGAAGGAGCGTCATTATACATGTGGGTAAGTATTTGGGCCTTGCTTGGCTTGCTTCTGGGAGTTATCCTGGGATTATATGTTCCTTTGTTTTTTCCCGTAGCCTATGCCAAGTATATGTCCGTCGCAGTGCTTGCGGCTTTGGACTCGGTTTTTGGGGGCATCCGGGCCGCTATGGAAGACACTTTTGATCTTGCAGTATTTATCAGCGGATTTTTCAGCAACGCTTTACTGGCTGCGGGATTGGCTTTTGTCGGTGAAAGGCTTGGTATCGACTTATACCTTGCCGCAGTTGTCGCATTTGGTGTCCGTCTGTTTCAAAACCTTGCTATTATCAGACGTCACCTTTTAAAGAAATAATTTCCCTGGTTCAAAGAGGATAATAACCCTTTTTGTTGAATTTTATTATTTATTCAATTGACTAAGATTTTAAAAGGGGGGAAACCCATGCTTGACTTAGAGCTGAATATGGACCAATTCGCCAGCATAAAGGTAATTGGTGTCGGTGGGGGGGGAAATAATGCAATAAACCGGATGATTGTAGCCGGCTTAAGAGGTGTGGAATTTATTGCCGTAAATACTGATGCTCAGGCGCTGCAACTTGTCCAGAGCAACAATAAAATACAGATTGGAGCAAAGCTGACCAAAGGCTTAGGTTCAGGAGGCATTCCCGAGATTGGCAACAAAGCGGCGGAAGAAAGCAGAGATGATATCTTCCAGGCTTTAAAGGGCGCTGATATGGTTTTTGTGACAGCGGGTATGGGAGGAGGCACCGGTACCGGCGCTGCTCCGATAGTGGCGGAGATTGCCAAAGAAATAGGCGCGCTGACAGTCGGCGTGGTAACCAAACCGTTTACATTTGAAGGCCGCAGGAGAATGAACCAGTCCGAAACGGGTATTCAGAACCTCCGTGAGAAAGTCGACACGCTGATTACAATTCCTAATGACCGCCTGCTTCAGGTTATTGACAAACATACCTCAATGCAGGAAGCGTTTCGCATAGCTGACGATGTTCTGCGGCAGGGAGTCCAGGGAATATCGGATTTAATCGCTGTGCCCGGCTTGATTAATCTGGACTTTGCCGACGTAAAAACGATTATGAAAGATACCGGTTCAGCCTTGATGGGCATTGGAATAGCCAGCGGTGAAAGCCGGGCTACGGAAGCGGCAAAAATCGCTATTTCCAGCCCCCTGCTGGAGACGTCTATTGAAGGAGCAAGGGGAGTCCTGCTGAATATCACGGGCGGGACCGGTTTGGGCCTCTTCGAAGTTAACGAGGCTGCGGAGATTATTTCTCAGGCTGCAGACCAGGAGGCTAACATAATTTTCGGCGCCGTTATTGATGAAATGATGGAAGAAATGGTCAGAGTTACCGTCATTGCAACAGGTTTTGATCAAAAACCGTTCATTAAAAAGGAGCGTCCGAAGACGGAAGTTGGCCTGAAACCCTTAAGCAGTCACGAAGAACTTGATATACCCGCATTTCTTCGCCGGAAGCGCTGACACTCGATTATCGTCTTTAAATAAAAGAAATAAAAGAAATAAAAGAAATAAAAGAAATAAAAGAAAAAGATTTTTGTCGGATAAAGATAGAAAATTATTTGCCAGATAGCCAATAACTGACAATGTTTACTAACCCTGCCATTGTATAATTGATGCAGGGTTTTAATTTTTTAAGCATCATGTTGGTTTTTGCATATTTGTCATAATGATAGTAAAACGGCCATATCATGGTAGGGGTTATTAAAACCTGTCTGGGGGGAAGTTTTATTGGCGGGTTACGTGGTTTATGTTGACCAGGTTTTGATCGGCAACTTAATCATGAACTATGTAATCTTGTGGGCTGCGGGGCGGTTAGGTCAGGTTAGCCCGCGCTTCCCAAGGCTTCTTCTTGCTGCAGGTGTCGGAAGCGTCTACTCTCTGCTTTCTTTTTTTTCATCAGCCGGCTGGCTTTATAACCTTCCTGCAAAGGTATTAATGTCACTGGTTATGGTCCTGATTGCTTTCGCTCCTTTGTCATGGCGTGTTCTGGGAGGCTGTTTTTGTTTTTTTTACCTTGCCTCTTTCAGCCTTGGCGGCATGGTCTTAGGCTTTACCTATCTTCTGCATTCAAGTCCGGTAATAGCGGGTGAAGCGGAAAGGATTACATCTGTAATCGGCAGGTATTTTTGGGCTGTGGTCCTGCTGGCTTTGTGTTTTTTCTGGGCTGTGTACGTCACAGGCGGCTGGTTTTTTAGAAAGAAAGGCGGCCTGAACCGTTTTCAGGTACCCCTTGGAATCAGCATTTACGGGCGGAACGTAAAAGTAAACGCGCTGGTAGATACAGGCAACAGCCTGATGGACCCTCTTACCGGGGAACCTGTAATCGTTGTGGAATACTCAGCCATAAAAGTTATCCTGCCATCCGTCGTGAAAGTGTTTTTCGAGAAAAAGGAGCTTGATTACACATCCTTGCTGGCTGCTTTGGAAGGAACATCATGGGCGGCGCGTTTCAGGGTAATCCCTTTTCATTCACTCGGCATGGAACATGGACTCCTTGTCGGTATTCGTCCCGATGAAGTGGAGATAGACCAGAATGGCGGAAAGGTGTTTGTTGACAGGGTGGTTATAGGAATCTCCCGCGGCCGCCTGAATTCAGGTTCCGCCTATCATGCCCTGCTTCATCCGGGTTTGCTGGAAGCGGCATAAGGAAAGTTTGGAGGGTTGCAGCCATGGCTTTAAAAATCTGGCGAGTGAAGCTGGTTTTTCGGGTTCTATTATTGCGGATATTCAGCCGGCTCGGTTATTGTCCTAAAATATTTTACGTGGGCAGTAGCGAGGCCCTGCCGCCCCCCCTTTCAATTGATGAAGAATGTTATCTGATCGACAAATTGGAAGCGGGCGATTCGGCCGTACGGACTGTTCTGATTGAAAGAAACCTGCGCCTTGTAGTCTATATTGCGCGCAAATTTGAAAATACGGGAGTTGGCGTCGAGGACCTGGTTTCCATAGGAACCATAGGCCTGATTAAGGCGGTCAACTCGTTTGATCCCGCTAAAAAAATCAAACTTGCCACCTATGCCTCCCGCTGTATTGAAAATGAGATCCTCATGTACCTTCGCAGAAACAGTAAAACACGTTCCGAGGTCTCGTTTGACGAACCTCTTAACACGGACTGGGACGGCAACGAACTGCTTCTTTCAGATGTGCTGGGAACTGAAAACGATATCATCTATAAATATATTGAGGAAGAAGTTGACCGTAAGCTTCTCCACCTTGCATTGCAGAAACTGGGCAGGCGGGAGAGGATGATCATGGAACTTCGTTTCGGGCTGGCCAACGGGGTTGAAAAAACTCAAAAAGAAGTTGCGGATATGCTTGGCATTTCACAGTCGTATATTTCACGGCTGGAAAAGAGGATCATTAAAAGGCTGCAGAGAGAAATCCACCGCCTGGAATAATTTGAACTTTTACAGTTTTACCGCCAAATGATCACTAAAAACCAGATGATCATTGTTAATTCAACGGCTATCTTCAGCGCTGATCCGCCGATTAGCCCTATCAAGGATCCCACACCTGTCCGCAAAGCCTGCTCTGGTGTCCTGCTGACCAGCAGTTCGCCTAAAAATGCGCCCAGGAAAGGTCCCAGGATTATCCCCGCAGGTCCTAAAACCGGTATTGCGATAATCATCCCGATTACGCTTCCCCAGAGCGCAGTTTTTGATCCCCCGTAGCGGCGTGTACCCCACATGCTGGCGATGTAATCAACAGTGAATGTTAAAACTGTAAACAGCGCCTGCCAGATGAAAAATCCCCAGGTGAGATCAGAAAAGCCTGTAAACAGTCCGTAAACAATCATTCCCAAAAAAATTATCGGCGCGCCGGGCAGAACAGGAAGAATAGTCCCGGCCAGGCCGATGACAAAAAGAATTATTGCCAGGATTAACCCGATTACATGCATATTCAATCCCCTTCGTCATATTTTTTTAGTTAAGTAAATAATAACCTATTCTATTATATAAATCCAGATCGTCTTTGCAGTACCGCTAGCGGACCGCGCTGTGCGGCAAGCGGCATTAAACCGCCGGAGTAAGCGGCGCCAACGCCTTGCCTGACGGGTTTTACTGCATAGTTACACCTTGATAAGTAATATTGCCTGTGTTAAAATTAAATTCCGGTTATGATGGATGATCAAGACAATGCTGCACAAAAGCATATTTTGTATATGAGACAGGCCCTGGCCGAAGCCGAGAAAGCTTTTCTGCTTGGTGAAGTGCCCGTAGGGGCTGTTGTTGTCCTGAATGATGTAATTATCGGGCGGGGGCATAATCTTCGCGAAACAATACAGGACGGATCCGCCCACGCCGAAATCATCGCTCTTAGGCAGGCGGCGGCTTTGCAGAAAGATTGGCGCTTAAGCGGGTCTTCAATATACACAACCGTTGAGCCATGCCCCATGTGCGCAGGGGCGCTTTTAATGTTCCGGGTGGAAAACCTTATCTACGGTGTTAAAGATCCCAAGGCGGGGGCTGTTGATTCTTTAATCGATATAGTCCGGGATACAAGATTTAATCACCAGGTAAAAGTTGTTTCCGGAGTGCTTGAGGAAGAATGCAAAGCCATCATACAGATGTTTTTCCAGCAGCTGAGAAAAAAAGAAGAAAAATAATCTTATGGAGAGATGGCCGAGTTTGGCTGAAGGCGCTCGACTCGAAATCGAGTAGGCGGTTAGTACCCGTCTCGGGGGTTCAAATCCCTCTCTCTCCGCCAAAAACACAACAGAACCAAGATGTATCACCTTTCAAGGAGGAACCTCTTGGTTTTTTTGTGTTTTTGGCAAACTGGCAAAGCAGGGGAAAGTGTTAGCTTAAGGTTCAAATTGCCATAGCGGGAAAAGAGACAAAATTTTTTTAACGTAGCAAGCGAGGAAGCTCCCGTAGTTTTCCTATTGATATTATCAGAAACATGATATAATAATGATATGTTTAATAAGCGAGGTGTACAATATGCCAATAATTCGTCCTGTTTCCGACCTGCGGAACAAGACTCCTGAAATTGAGGAAATATGCATAAAAGAGAAAAAACCGGTATTTATTACCAAGAATGGCAACGGTCATTTAGTCATTATGAGCCAGCAGCTTTATGAGGAACAGCGGGCTTTATTAGAACTTTATGAGAGACTTGACGAGGCGGAAGAACAAAGCCGCGCCGGAAAGCGCCGACCGTTCCGCGATGTTATAGCAGACTTAAGGAGCCGTATTCATGCCAAAACATCTAATTAATATTACTGCAGCGGCAGAACAGGATTTGGTCCAAATTGTTGATTATATCGCAAATGACAACCCTACCGCCGCACTTAAATTGGCTGAAGAAATTGAGTGTAGCATTTTACAACTTGAAGACTTCCCGCTGATCGGCGCAATACCCAAAAATCGAAGACTAACCCAGCAAGGATACCGTGTTCTGATAGTCGATAGTTACTTGGTGTTTTATGTTCCGCTGAACAACGGGACCGTTGAAATACGGCGTAATATAAGCGGAAAAAGAGACTATAATTTTTTTATTATAACGTCGATGAAGACATTTCTTGTATGTAAAGGAGAGACTCTCCAAGACCCTTCCATATCCGTGCTAGTAATGTCTCCAGTGGGCTTGTCCAGGGTGCCCCGTACGGCTGCTTCCAGGTTGGTGTCATTAAAGTGTACTATAACGGCTGATTCATCGAAAGTACCGCCTATAATATGGCTGCTTGCGCTGGCCGAGGATCGGCCGTTGGCTGTTTTTAAGTTGCCGGTTGATTTAATAGCCAGGGTGTCACCTACAGCAAGGGTTGCGTAAACAGCGTCGCTGACAGTCAGAACCAGGGTCTTTGCATTGCTCCAGATGCCGCTGTATTCAGTGCCGAAGGATTTGCCGCCGAAGTCGATCAGATTATCCACTGCAGTTTTTGTTAATACATCCGGCTGGCTGGTATCCACATTGAAGGCGATTGTTAATGTATCGCCGTTTCCCAGGCCGGTGTTGCCACCGGTGTCCGCGGCGGTAATGCCGGTAATAACCGGTGCGGCTGGCACAGAGCTCCCGCCGCCGCTTCCTACTCCGGACTTTGCTGTTGGCGTACCTGCGCACGCTCTTTTACCCATTCCTGAACTTGTGCCCAGAGCTTTTTGAGTTCCGGAGTCAGGGGGGCGGGGGAAGATGGGCGGTGCGCCGTCCTGGGAGATAACCGTATCTGGTCACCGGTAATAGAAATTGCCTTTTGGGCTGCGGTTATTATAGAGTTACCGATAAGCAGGGAGATGGTCTCTTTCGCAGTTGTTATGTCAATCATCCAGAAGGTTCCCCGGATGCCGGCAACACCCCAGGGCATGTTGATGACCACACGCTGCCTGGATGTATTGGGCTTGAGCCACCACGGCGCTTTCTGTCCCTGGGCGGTGGTGTTGTCTTGAAGAGCGAAAAGACTATTTCCCAAATCGGAAGGTATTTCAGAAGAAGCCAGGAGTGTTTCTGCTGGAGTTGTGTCAGAGAAAATCTTGAAGCCACTATTGTCTTGCCCTGCTGAATCCTCTTTCTCATACTTGCTTGCCAATGCGCCGTATATTCTTCCTTTTTAAAGGGTTACTTTCCCCTTTTTTTACGTTAAGTGTTCCAAATAACTGGGCCGGGCTTGTTTCGGGGCCAAGGGTCAAAACACCTGTGATGCCCCTGGCCAGTTCGTCGCGGCGCAGGGATAAATCGGGGTGAAAAAGCTGGTCTTTGTCCAACTCAACAAGGCCGGCCTGGATAGCCGTGGCTATAATCTTATAAGCCCAGTTGCCGGAATCAACGTCTTTTATAGTAAGATCATTCTCGGCAAGGGCGCCTCCCGCAAGCCTGATGAAAAGAGACACCGCTTCAGCCCGGCTGATTTTTTTATCAGGGTTGAAAGTGCCGTCGGGATATCCTTTGAAAAATCCTGCCTTCACTGCAGCTTCAATTTCCCCGAAAGCCCAGTGCTTTGAATTTACGTCTTTGAATGACGGAGATATATTCTTTAACGGCTGCAGTCCTTTGGCTAAAACCACAGCCTTCGCCGCCTGGACGCGGGTGACATTTACACCGGGGCGAAAAGTCCCGTCCGGGAATCCACTGATGATACCTCTTTCAGTTAAGTAACGGATGAAAGGCTGTAAAGGGTCATTTTCTGCAATATCTTTAAACTGCGTTTTCACAGATATTTGATCTTCGGAAGCTGTTGCAGCGGTTGATGCGATATTTGAGGTAAGAAGAAGGCATAAGAAGAAGTTTTATCACAGAAGCTGGGTATTCAGGATTTAAACCGGTATTTCCCCAATATACTCCGCAATAGAGTGTTGGTCATACATGGTGATGCGCAGAAAGAATTTGGGCAGCACTTAATTATAAACTCAGTGATCGATCTTATTAACCAGTGCTATGTAAAATTCTTCTATAAGTTGATTATATCCATGCCTGCTTTCAATTTTAACACTTTGCCCGTCAGCAAAAGCGATTACTATACATGTTATATCTACTCTAAGTCCTGCTTTGATAATATTGTAATCACAACTGACACTGACAATCTTATCCAGATTGAAGACTTTTACGGATATTGATTCTTTTTCGGCGCTTGCTTGTATTAAAAGTTTTTCTGTGAGAAACCAGAAATAACCCGTGCGTCCTCTTTTTACCGGCTTTCCAAAGAAATCGTAATCATCTCCTATATACCCTACCAGGTCGGGAAACCATGAAATAACATCGTTTATCTCACCGAAATATTCTTTAAGGATTTCTATTAACAGTGGATCGCAAGTATTTTCAATACTTCTAAGTAATTGTATATTCACCAGCGCCAACTCCTGTTGTTTATTTTTAAACTCAAAATTACCGTTTTTCAAACGATACCTTATATACACTCTTCGGGGAATGCTTTTCTAGATTACCAGGTGTTTTGCCTGGGCGAGTGAAGCCTGCCTGCCATTAAATTTTTCGGATATGCATTTTTATGATATCGATATTCCGTCCCTTTGAAAAATTATTTGCGTATAAAAAACACTTCCACAGTTCACGGTGAAACCCTTTTATCCCGCTTAAAAAATGTCCCTATGCTCAAGAACTGATATTTTGCGACATACTCATAAGTACGCTGTCCGAAATCCGGACACAGGCACTTAGTTCTATCCCGGCCGATGTCAATAATGCAAAAGATTATATGGCTCCGGCGGTGTGGAGCGGATTGCTGAACGTTTTATCTGCCCGGCTTTTAGATTTAAAGAAGGAAAAGCAGAAAGCTATATAGAAAAACTGCTTCAAAGAATGATTTTTTCCCTTGTTATTCAACAATATTTCAGTTTTCATTCAGTATGATTTCAGTTTAGGACCGGATAATATAGGTATTACAAAACTACAGGGTGGTAGATAAAGTATGCAGCCGTAAAAGGGAATTAAAATATTGTTGGTGGACGATGAGCCGAACATACTTGTATTTTTGGAGCTTGGCCTGCAAAATGAGGGGTTTGAAGTGCAGTCGGCTCAGGACGGGATGACGGCTGTCAACCTGATTAAGGATTTCCAGCCGCATGTAGTAATACTTGATGTGATGATGCCCGGGATGGACGGTTTTGAAGTATGCCAGCTGATTAAAAAAACGGATAACGTGGCGGTAATTATGCTGACTGCCAGGGACGAAGTGGATGACCGGGTAAAAGGTTTGACGCTTGGAGCAGATGATTACATGGTTAAGCCATTACTCTCCTTTGTCGCCATGTTATTCGGGCTGCTTTGCTTTCTGCCCATTATTAGAAAAACGCTGGTTCCTTTGTTCAACATGGTAGACACAGCGGAACAAATATGATGCGGACAGCATGAAACAGGTTGTTCTAAACTTATTTCAAAATGCCGTACAGCATACTGATCCCGAAAATGGCGAGATTCAGGTTTGCTTTCGTCCACTAAACTGCAGCTGAAAGCTGAGATTAACGAGGCGGATATCAGCGATGTAATAACAGGACTGGAAGCAACGTTCACAGTTGACACATATCCCGGAAACCTTTACAGGGAAACTCGTCTCAGCGGCGCCCAACGCCACTACAGTCAGCAATGTGCAGATGTATGACACGATCATCTCCATTGACGATTACAGCAAACCAAGAGGAGGAATGCCGGCCAGTATAAGCATTGTTATCTCCTCTTTGACGCTTTTTCTGGCGGGAGTGGCCATGATCTCCTTAATAGTCGGAGGGATAGGTATTATGAACATCATGCTTGTCTCTGTGACGGAGCGTACCCGGGAAATAGGCTTGCGCATGGCTATCGGAGCTACAAGGCAGGATATACTTAACTAATTTCTTTTTGAAGCCGTTCTGCTGAGCCTGGCTGGATCTTTATTTGGAATTGTTTTCGGCCTCGCCGGAACAAAGATTTTTTCATATTTTGCAAACTGGTCTACGGCAATTTCCATAAAAGTTAAAGGCGATTATTAAGCACGTAGGCAGTTGACTTTACCGTTTTTTTTCTTTTAACCTTGTTCGGTGTGCCATACCTTGTTGCTCAGGTGCTTTCCTACTCGGCGGGTGTCGCAAACAGCTTCTTTTTTAACAGGAAGTGGACATTCCGTGTCGAACGCAAAGCAAATATCCTGGAAGCGGCAAATTTCGTTATCGTGAACGGATTTTCCTTGTTAACCTCTTTCGGCCTGCTGGCTGTCTTACACGATTTGAATCACCTTGATCTGTGGATTAGCAAATGCATAGTGACAGGTGCTGCTATTATAGTGAACTTTATAGGAAGCCGGTTCTGGGTATTCAGCCGGAGAGCGGAGAGTGAGATTTGATGAAAAGAGGGGATTAGCTGATTTTGATTTTCATTCCGTCTACCCAGGTTGACAGGTCATAGTTAAGGTGTTATGGATTGATTATGACTTATACCGCGGGTATAATTTAGCTTGCCAACAGATTTATCAAAACAGTTTTATATTTGGGCTAAAAAGGGAGGGGCAATGAGTAATGAGCAAAGCAGCCATAGATGCCGGTTCGCTGATTGGCGCCTGGAAGCTGGTTTCCTATGAGGTCCGCAGGCCTGACGGGGGCGTATTCTTGCCAATGGGCAGTGAGCCGGTAGGTTACTATATTATTAGTCACGAAGGCTACTCGAATGTGTGCCTGACACCGGGAAACCGGGCTAAATCCGCCTCGGACAACCGCTTGACGGATGCTGAAAAGATTGACGCCGCAAATGTTATCTTTTATGCCGGGAAATACGAAGTAGTTGACAATGATCTGATTGTACGTCCTGATGTAAGTTTTTTGCCAAACTGGGTGGGTACACAGGTAGTCAGGCATGTGAAACTAGAGGGCGTCATGATGACGCTGAGCGCATTCTTAAAAGACGGATCGGAAGCGGCGCTTACCTGGAAAAAACCTTAGAAGTGGCAATTATGAATGACTGACTGTTTAATTTAGGTTTTTCTGAAGAAATTGTTCGGGAGTCCGGACAATATAAAGGGCTTTTTCCGGGCAGAGTGATTGCGCAGATTGGCCAAAGACAATGTTGTGTTATTCATTTTTCAAAATACATTTTATCCTGGGGTAAACGGATGTTTATAAGCCCCTGTTCTTTGCTTATCTTATCCCAGATATCCTTACTGACTTCCCACTGAATATGATAGTTGGAGTTCCCGTTTGGCGCTTCCGCAAATTTTAAGTATACCGTTTGACGGAACTGCGTTTCAATATTCCCGACAATTCTTGCTTTAAAGACATTGCCGGAGTTGTCCCCGTTGCTTAACCGGATATGATTCGCCCTCACACCATAATACCCTTTCTCTGCTTTTGTCTTCGAATCTGTCTTCAGCCTTATGTTCCATGAAGGAATTTCAATATATCCATCATCAACCCTTACCGCTTCAACAATATTTTTACATCCGGTAATCCGGGCCGCTTCACTTGTTTGAGGATTTTCGAATACATCCTTTTTATTTCCAAAAACGTGAAGATCTCCCGAACATAAAACTGCTATTTTTTCACACATCCGGTATGCTTCTTCAATGTTATGCGTAACAAACAGGGTCGTTCCGCCGAATTCTTTTAAGATTCCCAGTATTTCCCTTGCCATATGGGACCGCAGGTGTTCATCAAGCGCGGAAAATGGCTCATCTAACAGGATTATATCTGGTTCGGCGGCTATTGTTCTGGCCAGCGCCGTGCGCTGCTGCTGGCCTCCTGAGATTAAGCGGGGATACCTGTTCTCCAGACCAGTCAGACCGAACCTTTCCAGCAAGTTGCTTATTCTAAGGTTTCTTTCCTGATCAGATAATCCCCTGATACCAAAAGCAATATTATCTTTCACTGTCAGATGGGGGAAAAGGGCGTAATTTTGAAACAAAAAGCCTACCTTACGATGTTTTGGTTTAATATTAATTCCCTTTTTCGAATCAAAAAATGTTTTTCCATTGACAATAATCTTCCCTTCATCCGGCTTAACAAGGCCGGCAACGCATCTTAAGGTCATAGTTTTACCCGACCCGGAAGCTCCCAAAAGCGCAATCCTTTCCTTTGAGCCTTCGAACTTTACATCTAAAACGAACCCGGGAAGATTCTTCTTTATTTCCACATACAGTTCCATTACAGTTTCCCCCTGGGACGAAAAAGCAGCTTGGCCTGAAAGCCTGACCAATAATTCATCAAGACCATTACGATCAGTGAAATAATAAAAATCAACGCTACCCATAAATATGCCTTATCCATTTCTCCGCTCTCAGCTGCAAAAAAGATTGCCACAGGTATTGTTTGTGTTCTTCCGGGTATATTTCCGGCAACCATTAAAGTGGCCCCAAATTCTCCGAGGCTCCTTGCAAAACTAAGAATTGTGCCTGCTGCAATTCCCGGCCATGCTACGGGTACCGCTACTTTATAAAACAGCCTGAATTCGCTTGCTCCGAGCACTCTGGCAGCGTCTAGAATATTTGAATCTATTTGTTCAAAAGCGGCTCTGACGGTTCTGTACATAAGCGGGAATGAAACAACAGATGCGGCAATTACGATTGCCGCCCATGAAAAAATTATTTCGATATTGAATTTTTCAAGTAATCCTCCGATAAATCCGTTCTTCCCAAAGATTAATAATAAGAAAAAACCTACAACTGTAGGAGGCAGAATCATAGGAAGAGTAAGAATACTGTCAATAAAGCCCTTTGTTTTCTTAGAGTAAGCGGCTACAAACCATGCAGCCGCTACTCCAAAAACTAAAGTTATCAATGTTGCACAGGCGGAGGATCTCATTGAAATCCATAATGGAGAAAAATCATCAATCAACTAAAAGTCCACCTCAAAATTAAGCCGCTGGTTTAGCTTGGGCATTCGCCAGGAATGTAAACCCGTATTTCTCAAATACACTTTTTGCTTTGGCACCTGACAGAAAATCCATAAAAGCTTTAGCTTCCGCCATATGTTTGCTTGATTTGATCACACTTGCAGGATAAACAATCGGCTTATGGCTTTCTTCCGGAGCAACTGCAACTTGCTTAACTTTTTGTGATACTTTTGCGTCTGTAAGGTAAACAACACCGGCATCAACATTTCCGGTTTCTACCCAGGTCAGTACTTCCTTAACGGATTTGCCGTAAACAGCCTTTGCTGTTATTTTATCTAAAATCTTCATATTAGTAAACAAGTCTTCGGCATACTGGCCGGCTGGTACTGTTCTAAATTCACCCAAACCAATTTTTTTAACTGTATCCTTGGTTAAGTCTTCAAAGCTGGAGACCAGGGAACTGTCTTTGGGTATAATCAATACGAGGCTGTTTCCCAAAAGTGTTTTCTTTGTTCCATTCTCCAGCAATCCCTTTGTCTCCAAAGCATCCATTTGCTTATTTGCCGCAGAAATAAATACATCGACATCGGCTCCATTTTCTATTTGCTGCTGAAGAGAGCCAGAGGAAGCGAAGTTATACGTAACATTAACATCCGGAACTTCCTTTGCGTAGATATCTTTGATTTCATTCATGGCGTCTTTCAAGCTTGCCGCCGCTGAAACAGTCAGCGTAACCTGGGTTTTAGGAGTTTCCTGGCTTTTTTCAGCCAACTGTTTACTGCACGCTGAAAAGGCAAAAATCACGACAAGTAATAACAGAACCATCCCCGCAAAATTCCTAATTCTGACCACAAAAGTGCCTCCTTTAAAGAATTTATTTATAAAACGTGACCTGGTATTATGTTCTATCACGTTTTAATACATATAATTATAATTATCTCTAATAAACAAATCAATCATTACATAACATAACTTAATAATTTTAATTATCAGCCAACTTGTTGACCAGAAGGTTTAGTACAGGATCCCGGTATTGTCCTTCCGGATACTTCACTAAGATAAAGTAAAATTATAGCAAAGATAATTATTTCTGTTCAAATGGATAAAATTTTATGATATAATACATTCTGTTGGGTGATGTTTCTTTTTGTTGTGTTTTAATTCTTTATGAAACGGAAGTGGTGTTCATGACAAATACCGGCAGTGAAACACTTACGCCCCAGGAAGTGGCAGATTTACTTAAAATAGCTAAAAATACCGTGTACGAGCTTATCAAGCGAGGAGAGTTAAACGCCTATAAAGTTGGGAAAAAAGTCCGGGTTGATTTAAAAGACGTTGAAGAATACAAAAACCGCACAAAAAGCAAGGTCTATTCAGCATCAACTATTGTGAAGGAGGATTATTTTCAGAGACTGAATCTTACTGCCGATAATCTGCCTTCCGGCAACCTGGTTATTTGCGGGCAGGATCCCCTTCTTGATATCCTATCCAGGTATCTTGAAAATCACCCGAACGGTATCAGGACACTTCGTTCCTATGTTGGCAGCTATAATGGATTATTTGCTTTGTATAATGGTTTCGCTCACGTGGCAACGGCGCATTTATGGGATGGAGATTCGGGAGAGTATAATGTTCCTTATGTAAAAAGAATGCTGCCCGGCATACCCTGCGTTATCATTCACCTTGCTTACAGAACTCAGGGATTTTATGTAGCAAAAGGGAACCCTAGAAATATAAAAGATTGGGAGGACCTGAAGAGGAAAGATATTACGATAATAAACAGGGAAAAAGGAAGCGGAACGAGAGTTTTATTGGATGAACATCTGCGTCTGCTGGGTATCTACGGTTCATCCCTAAATGGCTATAATCGTGAATGTACTTCTCATCTGGCTGTGGCAAGCGCTATTTACCGTGGTGAAGCTGATTTAGGTATCGGAAATGAAATTGCCGGTCTTTCAGTAAAAGGTATCGACTTTATACCTGTACAGGCGGAAAGATATGAAATGATTATCAAAAAAGAGGATTTTAATAAAGCTCCTTTTCGTGCCATTATGGAAATAATAAAATCACCGGATTATAAATCAGAAATAATTGGAATTGGCGGATATAATATTAACGAAATAGGAAAGATCGTCACCTGAAGCCAATCAAATACAGGGGGACGGTTCTTAAAGCGTATAAAAACATAAGTATATACGCGAGAACCGTCCCCCTGTATTTGCAGATTCGCCTGGTTTTATACCTTGGGCATCCTTCTATGGGCTAAGTGACTGCTACTGCCTGTACTTTTTCTTCCACTCTTCAAAATCCCATGTCTTAAGGAAATTTTCAGCCGTTTTTTTACCGTTATCATATAGTTTCAGGCTTTCTTCCTGGGTAATGTCAAAGTAAGTTGTCTTTATTTCCTTTTCTATGCCGTCAATATTAATTACCGTGGGAATTCCTATTGTCCTGTCATAATCACCCTTCGACTTGGAGATATAAAAATTATCATGTGCGCCAATCATTGTGCCGACAAGCGCCATTAAATAACTTAAAGGATTGTGTATAGTATTTTTAGGATCACCTTTCTTAATTTCCCTCGTATTCGGCTCCATCAGCTTAAAACCAAATGTTGGCCATGGCGGTGAGCTGGTACCGTCGTCCATAAGCCAGATCGGATAGTTGCTTAACACCCCGCCGTCTACAATGATGTGTACCTTTCCGCTGTTGTCCTCAATCTTTACGGGCTCAAAAAACAAAGGAATGCTCATACTCATTCGCACAGCTTTGGCAATGCTGAACTGGTCAGGATTATGGCCAAAATCCTTAAGGTCCTGTGGAAGGACAAGCAGCCTGTGGTCAGTTATGTCCGTTGCAATTACCTGCAGCCTGTACATATATTTTTCTTCAGTGTAATCGGTTCTTATCTGGCCAAAAGTGGTCTTTCCCTTGGCTTCCAGCAAGTCGCCGAGCCAGGATTCAAAGTATTTACCCTCATATATTCCATACTCAAAAAGTGTACTCAGGCCCTTTCCGATAACACCGAACTTGTCCAGAAATCCCTCATCCTTGAATTTTTTGTAATCCAATTTCAGCAGTTCGTTTTTAATTTCTTCGGTTTTGTAATCCACTGCAAGCAATGCGGCTACAATCGCCCCCGCTGAAGTTCCTGCCATATTCTCAAATACATAGCCTGCTTCTTCTATTCCGGCAACCGCGCCGACCAGGCCAATTCCCTTAACCCCGCCGCCTTCAAAAACACTATCGGCTTTAATCGCCATCCACCTCCCGGGATTATTACAAACCTATTTTTTATAGTAATTATTTGGATATTTATTTAAATAGTCCTCTGGTATATCTTACCATATGCCTTAAAAATTTAAGATTATGTATGAAATTGGTGAACGATCACGCGGCAAAAGAGGGGAGGAAAGATGACTTCAATCTATCCAATAAGCTCCAACATCTTTTTTATATCCTCTGCGGCCATTTCGAATTTTGACTTTTCGATGAGGATGTTGCCGCCGGTCATGATATAAGATGGGAATACTCGTATTGCACCATAATAAATCTCGCTGTTTCTTAACTTATATGTTGATACGGACGGTATAATGCCTTTTCCTGTTTTCTGCTTTGTGATCGTTAAAACATCCTTTCAAGCTTATAATAGAGGTATAACATCCTGACGTTCTTTTTGTTTGCTAATCATCACATCCATCATTTTCTTCATTATATCAAAAAGCAAAGTAAACAAAAAGAACATCCCCATGTTTTGCCATTGTATACGGTCCCTTGTATACAAGTATAGTTAAAAGTAGCAGTTATTGTTTTGTTTGAAATCTTTTGTTATGATAATGTATAAATTTATTTTAATTTGTATGTAATGTTGCATACAAGATATTACAGGGAGGTAATAAAATGATTGAGTATCCAAAAAACAACGACGTTCTAAACACTGTTAACAGAGGAAATGCTGCGGAATCCGGGCTGTGTACGCTTTGCCGTGCAGACTGCAGGGGGAAGTGTGAAACGTGGATGTCCAGCATGAAGGGAAGAAAACTGCTTTACCCAAGAGATTTTGGTACCGTAACTGCAGGAAGCTCAAATGTAAATCACATTGGTGTATGCTATAACAATCTAAGAATCCAGGGCTACAATTACGGTGCTTTTGGCCTTGGGGAAGGCCTTTCAAATAGTGCAGATGACTGTATATTTCCAAATGTAAGCCTTGAAACAGAATTTGGAAAGAATGTTAAGACCAAATCCAGTGTTCCACTCATGACAGGCGCGTTAGGATCAACATTCATTGCCGCGAAATACTGGGAGTCTTTCGCTATAGGCGCTGCGCTGGTCGGCTTTCCCATTGTTGTAGGAGAAAATGTTGTTGGGGTTGATAAACAGTCAGTTATTGAAAATGGCAGAATTGTAAAAGCTCCCGAGCTTGAAAGAAGAATAGACGTCTATCTGAAATATTTTGGTGGTTATGGGGCTATAATTGTTCAAATGAATGTGGAAGATACCCGTAATGGTGTTGCTGAGTATTTAATTGAAAAATATGGTGACAAGGTAATAATTGAGCTTAAATGGGGGCAGGGAGCAAAAGATATCGGTGGCGAAATACAGGTCACCAACCTTGATTATGCCATTTTCCTGAAAGAAAGAGGATATATTGTTGACCCTGATCCTACAAAACCTGAAGTTCAGGAAGCCTTTAACAACGGAGCTATTAAATCCTTTGCCCGTCACTCAAGGTTGGGATATACGAACCTTGATAATTTCTATCAGGTTAAAGAAGACTTCACAAAGCATGTAGAATATTTAAGAGGACTTGGCTACGAGAGGATAACCCTTAAGACAGGTTCCTATGGTATGGAAGCCCTTGCCATGTCTATCAAATTTGCTACCGACTCAAAGCTTGACCTGCTGACCATTGACGGCTCAGGCGGAGGTACAGGCATGAGTCCGTGGCATATGATGGATAACTGGGGTGTTCCTTCAATACACCTTCATGCAAAGTCATATGAATATGCGCAATTGCTGGCAGCAAAAGGATGCGATGTAGTGGATATGGCGTTTGCCGGCGGTTTTGCAAGAGAAGATCATATTTTTAAGGCGCTAGCGCTTGGGGCGCCTTTTACAAAGCTTATTTGCATGGGAAGGGCTCTTATGATACCGGGCTTCCTGGGTTCAAACATTGAAGGTGTATTGTATCCTGAAAGAAAAGAACGTTTGAACGGTAACTGGAATGATTTGCCAAAGACTATTACCGAAGAATTCGGAGCAACATCTGAAAACATCTTTGCAGGATATTTTGATGTGAAGAAAAAAGTGGGCGCCGATGAAATGAAAAATATTCCACTTGGCGCAATCGCTGTTTGGACACTTTCGGACAAGCTATCGGCAGGCTTACAGCAATTGATGGCAGGTGCAAGAAAATTCAATGTTGCCGAAGTATCAAGAGATGATCTGTTCTCGGCAAACAGGGAGACTGAAAAAGAAACGGGTATCAGATTTATGACCGAAGTAAACGATGAATTAGCAAAGAAGATTTTGAGTTTATAATTAAAAGCAAAGAAGAGGGCAAGTTGGGGAATCCTTGACTTGACCTCTTGAACTTTTGTCGGTTTTACGGGCAGCATCCGGTAATCTTCCTCCAAAGTCTTTATCGTACGGTAAAGTTTGTGGGCATAAGGAAACTCCCTCAATTTTCGTTAGAAACACAGGCTCAGAAGTCACATGGACGATCTCCTCAAGGTCAAGATGATTAATTGACTTCCGGTTTTATCTTTTGAACTGTTCCTGTTTGGGTTGCGTAATCCCGGCTGCTTTTCCGGCTTCGATGCTATGTAATAACCACGCCATATTTCGTCCTAAAGTACGCATTACAAACATACCCTCCGCATCTTTCGCCACTTCTTCGGGCGTCATTCCATGTACCTGATTCCAATACCGTGAAGATACGACCGGCATATTGCTGATAGTGAAGTATTTGTTAATTTGGTCAAATGTGGCAGTTGCCCCTCCACGGCGGCAGCTTACTACGGTAGCACCCGGCTTATATTGGAACAGTTCCCCGTTGGCGGACTGTACCCGTTGACGGCAAACGCCCTGTCTAAGAATGAGTCAAAGCGACCGAGGCGGCTGCAAAATGTACCGGCGATCCAAAAACAAATCCATTCGTGGAAGATGCTTTCTCTAAAAAATCGTTCACCGTATCATCTCTAAAGCATTTACCGTTTTTCGTACAAGTGAAAAAACCGATACAACCGCTGATGGGTTTGTTGCCGACTTGGAATATTTCAGTTTCAATGCCATTTTCACGCAAAGTTTTTTCGACTTCCTGTAATGCAGTATATGTACAACCTTTTTCATTGGGACTACCATTTACCAGGATTACTTTCATTTTTCTTCCTCCAGTTAATTTAGTGTTTGATTATTTGTTGCGTCAGCAATACTTAAAGTCCCTCTGCTTCGGCAGGTTTCTTTGAACGCCAGTATTAAAGTTGGTTGATCAATATTTTTCCACTGCAGCTGGTGTATAACGTAGATATCGTAATAATCCCTGGGACGAGTGTTCTGATCGCCTCTGGAGATGATGGTTTCAAGTTTCTCTGCAACGATGGTTTCCAGATTGTATGCCAGAACCTTGATACTCCTGGGTTCCAGGAGCAGTCTAAATTCGTAGGTGACTTCCCTGGGTGTGATTTTATCCCCGGTGGTAATGTCGATTTTAAGAGGCACTGCCATAGGCGGGTACAGAGCTTCGAGAGCAACTCGAAATCCGTTGTAGTCCGCAATTTCCCGTATCTCTTCTACCCGTTTGAGCGAAAATATGACATCGTCATTAATTTCTATGGCACAAATTTCCTCAAATATATTTGAAATGCTTTCAGCGTTCACCGGCAGTCCTTTGATTGTGGCATCCATGTCCATTGTAGCTCTGGTATTCAGGCCCTACCATGGCAACAATCAGAAAGCCGCCCTTCAAGATGAAATTTGATTGATATGGAGACACTGATATCCTCTCCAGCAATCTTTCCAGCATATAATTCTGCAATATGATCTGCGCTGATATGTTCTTGCTTTTTGCCATTTTTTTGATCATGGCTTTAAGCTGCATTGTGGTTATTCACAGTAAAACCTCCAGATATGAGCGAAGCTTCTTCTCAACCCTAAACAGTTTGGAATATTTTGAAAGCAGAGGAATATCTTTATCCTCAAGCCTGGCATACCTTTTGAATGCTTCGGTCACAATCTGAATGTCAGTTCCGCTGCGGCCCTTCAGAATGTCGCACAGCGTTCTTTCCGCATCATAAAACCTGACCTCATTACCACCTGGTGATTTCCCGGTAATGATCCCAAGCTCATACAGTTCCTCTTTAACCCGGTAATATTTTATATTTTCTTTTTCCAGAATAGATGTATTGTAGCTCAGCGGAAATGTCATGGAATATTTGATTGGCGTCCGGTCGGTCATATCCATCAGGAACAAGGCTGTCTCATGAGAGAAAACCCCTCTTTTATAGCGGCTTTGTAGATTAAACATCTCATCATCAAAGTTAGTAGGAACAATATATACGCCACGCTCCGAGCGTTCAAGCAGTCCTTTATCAGCAAGAAGCTTCAGGTGCTGGCGGTTGATTCCCGCCTTAGTAACTTGTGCTGAAGTCACCGTCCCGTTGTTCATATATGCAATTTTTAGTATCTGTTCAGCATAAGTCATGGGTATTCACCTCAAATCGGATTTCAAACATTAACACATAATACTAACATTTATGCACACTATTATATATTATATATGCATAATTGTCAATTTTATTGTTGAATTAAGACATGGCTTTCATCCGCATGTTGCTCATGATACTTCACCCGACAGGGCTTAGCGGGGCTTTGGCGGTAGGGTAATTCTTGTCAAATATGAACTATGTGGTTTCGCATTCATTTGCTTTAGAACTCCGTTCTTCCGCACTCCATCTCAACCAATACCTATACTGTATCCACTTCGAGATCCAAAATATTATCAGCTTCACTCTCTGCATATTTCCAGTAATCACCATAGTGTCTGGCTTCTGTAAACAGACTTAGCAAGCGCTTTTTTAATTCCTCCCGATTTTCCCATGAGATTTTGTGATTGGCTAAAACCAGCTTGAGCATATATAGCCTCGTAATATCAATAAAGTATACTGACATTGCCCGGCTGTAACTAGAATGCCATACAAATAGATGGTTTTCGAAAATGTCTAACGCTCTATCAAGATCTTGAATCAAGATAACTTCATTCTCGTATTTTTTCATCATGGAAAAGAATATCAAATTTGCGTATGAATTTATAATGATATTAAAAATATCCTCTCACGTCAAAACATATTTTCATTTACAATCCCGCAAACCTTGTATTCATCAGATGTTCGGCCTCTGCAACAGGATTGTGGTCTCAACATGTCTTGTCCAGGGGAACATGTCAACCGGCTGCACTTTTTTCACAAGGTATCCGTTACCGTTTAGGTAGCCCAGATCCCTGGCCAGGGCGCCGGGATCACAGGAGACATAAATAACTTTAGGCGCCTGCATGTTCAATACCTCATCCAGAACTTTGCGGCTGCAGCCGCTGCGCGGTGGGTCCAGTATGATAATGTCGGGGATGACACCCTTTTGGGCCAGGGCGGGAAGGGCCTTTTCTGCTTCTCCAGGCAGAAATTCGGTATTGCTGATCTTATTTAAAGCTGCGTTTATACGGGCATCCTTTACCGCAAGAGTATTTTCTTCTAAGCCGTAGATTTTTTTTGCTCTTTTCGCCAGATACAATGCAATCGCGCCCACGCCGCTGTATGCGTCTATAATAACCTCTGAACCGTTAAGTGAAGCGTATTCCAATACTTTATTGTACAAAGTCAAGGTCTGCGACGGGTTGACCTGGAAGAAGGAGAACGGTGAAATGCGGAAAACAAGATGTCCGAGGCGATCGGTTAAATAATCGCTTCCGGCCAGGCATCTTACCTGATTCCCTATAACCGTACCTGATTGTTCTCCGCTGGTATAGCGAATTACGGAGGCAATCCCGGGGCACAAAGTTATGAGCTCTTTGGCAAATGCTTTTTCCTGCGGCCATTGTCCCGTCCCGGTAAACAGCACGGCCATAATTTCGCCGCTGTGTATGGATTTGCGGAGGACAACGTTGTTAAAGAAATGGCTTTTGTGTTTCACCCCGTATGTTTTAGGGGCGTGTTTATTGAGAAGTCCTGAAATAATTGCCGCGGCATTATTTAAATCATTGTCCACCAGCAGACAGCCCTGCTTTTCATAGTTTGCTTTTATAGCTGACCTGGACAGTGTGTGGGAGCTTTTTTCATAAAAACCCAGCTCATATGTCCCGCCGGACTTATCTGCGTGAAAGCCGGCTTTATTTCGATAGTGCCAGGGGTAATTCATGCCGGACGTATCAAGCACTTTTACATCCTTTAATCCGGCAATGCGGGAAAGGCTGTCTTTTACAAGTCCGGTTTTCAGCCTTAGCTGTTCTTGATAATCAATATGCTGAAGCTGGCAGCCGCCGCAGGTTGAAAAAAGAGAGCACTCAGGCATCTGCCGGCCGGGGGAGGGCTCGATAATCCGGAGCAGCCTGGCCCGTGCAAAATTCTTTTTTAAATCGACCACCTCTGCAAATACGGTATCCCCCGGCATTGTGAAGGGAACAAAAACGGCAATACCGCAATACCGGCCAACGCCCTCACCGGCATGGTTGAGTCCGTTTATTTGCAGGTTGATTTTCTCCGCTTTTTTAAAAGGCATGCTCTTTTCTGACACTGTTAAGCCTTCAATCTTTAAATCGTATTCTGAAAATAATCTTACATCAGGGAGGAGGTTAACTGCCTACGTGCCCATGCTCACCTTTTACACTGATACCGCTCAGATATCCGGTGGAAAAGGCAATCTGCAAGTTAAATCCTCCTGTCAGGGCATCCACGTCAATAACCTCGCCTGCGAAGAACAATCCCCTGATTATTTTGGATTCCATACTGGAAGGATTGATTTCGTTCGTGTCAATACCTCCTGCCGTAACCATGGCTTCGTTTAGCGGACGGGAGCCTTTTATCGTGAGAATAATCCCTTTTAAGCTGACCGCCAGCTTCTCCCTTTCTTCTTTAGTAATCTGGTCTACCTGCTTAAGGATGTCAATCCCGGTGAACATCCGAATCAAGGGTATCATTTTTTGGGGAACGAGATCGCCTAAAGTATTTTTTAAGTATTTACCGTGGCTTTTCTTAAAAATTTCTAATAATTGGGCATCAAGCTGCGCTGTAGAAACTGACGGAAAAAGATCAATTTTTAAAGCAAGAGAAGAGGGGTGGCATTTATTGATCAGGCTGCTCAGCTTGAGGATGACAGGGCCGGAAATCCCGAAGTGTGTAAAAATCAACTCGCCGGTCTGTTCGGCTGCAACCTTTTCTCCCAGTACCGCCTGTACATTGATATGCGACAGAGACAGTCCCTGCAGCTGCCTGACCCATTTTTCTCCGGCAACCAGGGGTACTAGGGCAGGGCGGGGGGGCTCTACAAAATGTCCAAGCTCTCTGGCAATTCTGAAACCATCCCCTGTGGACCCGGTATGCCCGTAGGATAACCCGCCTGTGGCGATGAGCACATTTTCACCGGCAATTTTGTTGTTGTCATCCGTAATAACGCCGATAACGCCGTTATCAACGGCAAGCACTTTTTTAACGGCTGAGTTGAACCTTATTTCAACCCTGCTTTTGAGCAAGTAGTTTTGCAGTGCCTGAATTATTTCTTCCGCCCGATCCGAAGCGGGAAAAACGCGGTTATCATCCTCCACTTTTGTTTCAACGTCCAGAGAGTTAAAAAATGAAACCAGACTATGGCTATCAAATCTGTTCAACGAAGCATAGAGGAATCTTGCGTTGCTCACAATGTTGTTCATAAAGCTTTCCGGATCGCAAAGATTGGTAAAATTGCACCTGCCGTTTCCGGTAATAGACAGCTTTTTGCCAAGCCTGCCGTTTTTTTCCAGTAAAACAACTTTTAAACCTTTTTGGGCAGCAGCGGCGGCGCCCATCATACCCGCCGGACCGCCGCCTACAGCAATCAAATCATAATACATTGTTAGGCGCCTCTTTAATCTGAATAAAGCTATTATAAGCCGGATTCCTGATAAATAAAAACCAGGCAAAAACTTGATTAGAATAAGCGCCTGGTTTAATAAAACTTGACAAGCTGTAAACTGCCCGAATAACCGGATTATTGCCTTTTCAGCAGTTTTTCGTGATACATATTGTTATTGGCTTCTTTATAAATTTCGTTTATTTGTATTGGTTTCTCAGCGATTCGATAACCCACGGCAGATCCGACAGATATACTCAATAACGGTTCTTTGCCATTGGAGTTATACTCATCTACTGCTTTTCTTATTCTTGTTACTGCCTGCTCCACATCTGTGTTGGCGCTATCCGGCAGAAAAACTGCAAATTCGTTTCCTCCGGTTCTGGATATAACATCGCCTTCCCGAAATGATCCCTTGATTAAGTTAGCGGCCAGCTTTATATGTTCATCTCCCTGATCATGACCAAAACTGTCGTTGACAAGTTTAAGACCGTCTATATCACAAACTATTATGCCGACCGAAGAATGACGTCCTTCCTGGAGCCGGTTTATCTCCTGTTCAAAATAATTCTTGTTGTATAATCCGGTGAGGGGGTCATGCAAACTTAAAAAGGTCAGCTTTTCTTCAGCCTTTTTCCTTTCTGTAATATCAGCCACACAGGCCAGAGCGCCGATAAAACGGCCTTCCTTATCCTGGATAGGTGATGTTTCCAGGCTTGTATAAACCGGATACCCGTTTTTATGCAGGAATTCAAAATCATGCTGTTCCTTAATTCCTTCAGCACGTCGTTTAAAGTTTATCATTGCATGATTGATGTTTTTTTCGTCCATGAAATAAAAAAGTGATTTACCCAGCATTTCCCCGGGTGTGTACCCTAGGATGTCAGCCATGCGTTGGTTTACAAAAGTTGTTATCGCATTAGAGTCTATGGACCAAATTCCTTCCTGGGCATTTTCGACCAGTTGCCGGTATTTGTTTTCGCTTTGGAGCAGCGATTCTTCCATTTGTTTGCGTTCTGTTATGTCGTTGGTGACAGTAATAAAAAAGATCGGTTTACCTGACGTATCCACTACCACACTTGCGGACAGTTCCGCTTTAAATGTTTTTTTATCTTTGGTTAACATAGTGTGTTCAATATTTTTGATTGAACCGTTTTTAAAAACCAGTTCCGCATTTTCCATAGCTTTTTGGTGCTCATTTTGATCAATAAGCTCCAGCATATTTTTCCCGACTAATTCGCTTTTTGATGAATAGTTATGTTGTTTTAGTGTTTCGGTATTACAGTCAAGAATAGTAAGATTTATTTCAGATATCGTAATTGCATAAGGGGAAGAATCAAGAATGCTCAGGATAATATCACGTTCCTGTTTTAGTTCCTTTTCTGTTCTTTTAAGTTTGGTGATGTCGTTGATAACTGCCAAAATGCATTTCTGGTTTTTGAATTGAACTATTTCTATGGATAACAATCCAATTATTCTTACACCTGATCTTGTATGATATTCAACATCAATATTCTTTACAGCTTTCTTTCTAAGGATCATCTTTCTGATTTTATTTTGTATTTCCGGATGCAGGAAAGGCATTTCATTTATGGTCTTCCCTACAACTTCCTTTCTTTTATAGCCCAGGGTATCTTCAAAAATTTTATTCATGTCTATGTAGATTAAGTCTTTAAAGGTAATTATTACCATGGGGTTAGGATTGAAATTAAATACCTTGGAAAAATTATTTTCTGATAAACGCAGCTCATTTTCGGCTTTCTTGCGAAAATTGGCTTCTTTCTTTAAGTTGTTTAAAAATTCCTGAAACTTGTATTGCTGACGTTTCTCACTGAGGAATTTTTCAGGGGGAATATAAAACCTGTTTTCATATATTTCGTTCTCCCAGATTAAAACATGGTGCGTTAAGATTATTTCGTCAATCATTTGTATTGGAAAATCTTTCTAATTATACTGGTAGATCGCGATGCAAGGGTGTTCTGTAAAAAAAATATTCAGTTTTGCTTCATATTCAAATATTTTTTCAACGCCAAGGTTGCTTTTCAGTATCCAGGTCATTTCCCCGGTGACTCGCAAAGCAGAATAACCCTCAGAGATAGCTTTGCTTGTTTCACTAGTACTACAGCGATGGATCTCTTGATAGTTCTTTGACAATATCATAACAGCTTCCTTATGTCACCGTGGTCGCTGCTTTCGGTAATCCAACAACTA
>LDZU01004203.1_pt1 | contig 111038 bp, 116 predicted proteins | sample 615531 | NCBI WGS metagenome assembly LDZU01 (sample SAMN03408293, study PRJNA278302) | terrestrial metagenome | isolation source: oil reservoir sample SB2 | place: USA: Alaska, North Slope, Schrader Bluff formation | collected 2011-09 | reverse complement strand
CGTCATAAAAGAAAAGTGGGGTTATTTCCCCTGGTTTTTATGTGAGCGGATACTTGGACGTGTCTTTTCGGTACCGGTACCCTTGCGGCGCATGCCACGGCCTTTCATCCCGGCCGAGGTCTTGCCCCGGAAGACACGGTTCTTCTGGTCACAGATCCAGTTCAGCGTCCTGTCGCTTCTGATGCCGGGGTGGCTGCGATCGACCAGGATCACTTCATAATATTTCCTGACCCCGTCTTCTCCCACCCAGTAGGAGTTCAGAACTTCCATGTTCGGGTAACGGCGTGCAGCACGTTCCTCTGCCATCCGCTGGATACTCTTGCCGGCGGTGGTGCGGGACATGCCCATCCGTGCGGTTCGCCGCCCGCGGACATATCTTGACTTTCTCCGGCCACCACGGCGTACCTGGGCGCGGACAACGATGACACCCTGCTTTGCCTTGTATCCAAGGGTGCGGGCGCGGTCGATCCGCGTGGGGTGTTCGATCCGGACAACAGATCCTTCACGCCGCCATTTCTGCATGCGGTGCCAGAGGAGTTTCTTTACCTCGGTCTCGTCAGGCTTTTTCCATGCCTCACGGACGTACGAATACATTGATCGTGACATTTGTCTTCTCCAGGTTCGGCTTATCGTGTTGAAGCCACATTCCTTGACGGGAGGTATCCCGTGATCTCTATACTTCAACTCCTGCGAACTTAAAGGATGCTGGTTATGCAGCACTCTTCTCTTTGGAGAGGACCCTGATCCCCGCGATCCGGGTTCCCGGATACTGCCCGGACTCATCTTTCTCAGCGGATTTTACCATATCCCAGATGGTCAGAAGTGCAACCGAGACACCGGTTAATGCCTCCATCTCGATGCCGGTCTTTCCATAGGTCTTCACGGTAACGGTTGCCTCGATATACTCATCAGTCTCCAGAAAATCAACAGATACTCCCCCGATCGGGAGGGGATGACACATCGGAATGATCCGGAATGTATCCTTTACGGCAAGAATAGCGGCAATCTCGGCGGTGGCAAGGACATTTCCTTTCTGTGTCGTCTTTTCGGCAATCGCCTTCAGTGTCCCGCTGCTGAGATAGATCCTCCCCTGTGCGGTTGCTTTCCTGTGAACATCAGGCTTCTCCGTGACATCGACCATCCGGACATGGTCGCCGTCGATATGGGTGAATTCAACCATACAATTTCAGTCTCCATAGAGTATCTGTGCAATGAACAGAAGAAGATCGCTTGCGATCAACCCGTCACCAATTGACTGCGCCGCCTCCTCCCCGGCACGGCCGGTTGCATATGCGGCGACTGCTGCTGCTTCGAATGCCGGCATCCGGCAGAGGAGGGCGGCTGCCACTCCGGCCAGGATATCGCCTGTGCCGCCGACCGTCATCGCGGGAACTCCTGTCCTGTTGAACCGGACCCGTCTGCCATCACTGATGATATCGGTCTCTCCTTTCAGGAGTATCGAAGCCGATTCCGGGCAGGCATCCCGGACAACTGTCGCGTCTTTTTCCGGATCTCCTGAGAGTTCTTCATCAAACGCGCGGGCAAACTCCCTCGAATGGGGTGTATAGATCGTCTCTCCTGCTTTTGGGAGGGGGAGGCGGAGCGCATCGGCATCGATGACGGCGCGCCGGGACGCTTCTGCCACCCTGAGAATGAGATCATGGCTGTCAGCCCCAAGGCCGGGGCCGATCACCACCACATCTGCTTCCCGTGCAGCGCGGATCAACTGCCCGCTCTCCTCCTCGCCGATGATCCTGCCCGAGAGCGGGATATGAATCAGATCAGGGCAGTCAAGGGCATTGGGGCTTGCCACGAAGACGATATCTGCCCCGGCACGGAGTGCGGCAAGGCCCGCCAGGTACGGTGCACCCTGGTATGGGCCCCCGCCCACCACAAGCACCCTCCCGCCATGCCCTTTATGGGCATTTTCCGCTTTCTTCGGAATGGTGAGGAGGTCTCCCGGCCCTGTAAAGCATTCGGCCTCGATCGGGATTCCGATATCGGTGATGGCGGTGGCGACGCCTTTGCTTTTGTGGAATGCCAGGATCGCATCTGCCGGGATACCGGGTGTCGGGAGATCTGCTGAGAGGATATATGCGGGAGAGTCGTCTGCCAATGCAACGCAGGATGCAATCGGCTCGCGGAGGCTCCCGCCCGCACCGGTTCCAAGCAGGCAATCAAGGATCAGATCCGCAGATCTGAAGAGATGAGACAGGGCATACACGTCCTCTCTGCAGGATACCTCATGGAGGGGGATGCCGCATGCACGAAGTGCCCGGAGATTTGCCATGGAATCGCCCTTCCGCTCACCTGATACAGAGATACAGCTGCAGTCCGTATGGCGGGCAAGGTGCCGGGCAGCAACAAAGCCGTCACCTCCGTTATTCCCTCTGCCGCAGAGGATGAGCACGTTTTTTGGAGACTTTCGGAGTGCTGTTTCAGCAAGTGCTCTGCCTGCACTCTCCATCATCTGACGGGTGGAGACGCCGAGTGCTTCAGCATTCTTCTCGATCGCCTGCATCCGGAGAATATCGATCGGTTCTTCTTCAGCCTGTGCGGTTATCCATGATGGCATGACACACCATTCTTCTATTGGGAGATCCAAAACATTAGTGTATGGCTTTTACTGACGATCTCCTGAAGGCTTCGGAGATCATCAGATCTGCTGATTCCGTCACGATCATCTCTCATATCGATGCGGACGGCATCGCAAGCGAAGCAATTTTGAGAGAGGCGATCGAGCGGGAGAAAACCCCATGCGAGTCGGTCTTCCTCAGGCAGCTTGAACCCCTGATGATGAAATGGGTGCCAAAAGACGATTCCCTGAAGCTCTTTGTTGATCTGGGTGCAGGCCAGCAGAACCTGATCGAAGAGCACGGACTCTCCTATGACGAGGTGCTCATCCTCGATCACCATATCGGCCAGCCCGCAAAGATAGAATACCGGCAGGTGAACTGCCTCCCCTATGGGATCACGAAACTCTCAGCGGCAGGGATCGCATACCTTGTGGCACGGGAGATGAATGATGCCAACCGGGATCTCGCAAAGCTTGCGGTTGTCGGAAACGTCGGAGATATGATGGCGCGTGAGGGATGCGGGCTCATCGGACCGGCCCGTGAGATCGCACTTGATGGTGTTCTGGCAGGCAATGTCCTGGCAATCTCCCATGATCTCAACTGTTATGGCCTCTCCACGCGCCCGGTTCATATCTGCCTCAGTTATAGTGACGATCCTGTTCTGCCGGGGATCAGCAACAACCCCAATGGGGCGCAGATCTTCCTGGAACGGCTCGGCATCCGGCTCCGCGATCCGCAAGGGCAGTGGCGTGTCTGGGAAGATCTCTCCCCCGAAGAGAAGAGAACGATCGCATCCGCACTCGTCGAGCAGCTGGTTGCCCATGGTGAATCGGTCGACCGGCTCTTTGGAGAATCGTATATCTTCCCGGATGAAGCTCAAAAATCACCACTCAGGAATGCCTCGGAGTATGCAACGCTGCTGAATGCCTGCGGCAGATGGACACGCCCCGCGATCGGGAGTGCGGTCTGCCGGGGTGACCGCGGCCTTGTCTACCAGCAGGCAGAGGAGATGCTCCGCCATCACCGGAGCGTGATCCGGGAACTCTTCCAGTATATCATCAGGACCGGGGTCACCAGAGCAGAGCATTTCCAGTGGATCCACACACAGGATCAGTTCCCCGATACCATTGTCGGGATCGGGGCAGGGATGGCACTCTCAAAACTGGATCGGAGGCTTCCGATCATGATCTTCTGCACCCTCCCCGATGATCCCGAGGTGGTGAAGGTCTCGATGAGAACAGTCGATCGGGTTGTCCGCTCAGGAATCGATCTCCAGGCAGCACTCTGTGAAGCCTCAGCGCTTGTGGGTGGTGCCGGTGGAGGTCATGCAATAGCAGCAGGGGCATATATCCCTGCAGGGACGGAGGAGATATTTGTCAGACGAATCGATGAGATCCTCGCATGCCAGTCTGCGCAGGGTACGAAAAATAGCTGAATTCCAGTTTGGGCGCGGGTCAGGAGATGCACTCTTTCCCGAGGAATGTACATTCCAGTACTCGACATCCCAGAGGATACGGTATGTGATACTGGATGGTGTGAGACTTGCCACGGTGCGGGCACAGGACGGCCGCCTCACCCTCAGTTATGACGGGGCGGCACGGCTCCATGCATTCCTCGCGCCCCCGACGGGCCGTGTTGTCGTGCATGAAGAGGCAGTCCCCTTTGTAGCTGCAGGAAAAACCGCGATGGCAAAACACGTGATCAACGCAGATCCAAATATCCGCGCAGAAGATGAGGTATTTGTTGTCGCAGAAGATGACTCGCTCCTTGCAACCGGAATGGCGAACCTCTCCGGATCGGAGATGCTGGAATTTAAGTACGGCGGTGCCGTAAAAGTACGACAGGGAAGGGATAAACAATGATGCCCGGCGGAATGAATCCACGAAAGATGAAACAGATGATGAACAAACTCGGCATGTCGATGGATCCGATCGAGGGGGTCACCCGCGTCACCATCGAAGCAGCAGATGGCACATACATCTTCGAAGATGCCGAGGTGGTCGCGATGACGATGCAGGGGCAGACCACCTACCAGCTGACCGGCACCCCGAGGTTTGAGGCTGCCGGGGTGATCGACTCGGCACCGGTGGAGATCGAGATCACAGACGATGACATCTCGCTCGTTGCCATACAGGCGAATGTTTCACCTGATACCGCAAAAGCAGCCCTTATCGAGACGAACGGGGATATCGCAGAAGCGATCATGAAACTTGGCGGCCAATGATCGAAGAGGGCGATCGCGTCATCCTGGTCGGATCAAAGCGGGAGTACTACCTCCGGGCGGGCCCGGGCAAATTCGGGTCCGATGCCGGTGAGATACAGCTTGCCGGGCTTGTCGGGAAGATGCCCGGCGACCGGATAGAGACCCATCTTGGGAAACCCTTCACGATCAGGGTGCCCCGCCCACCTGACCTCTTCTGCCACGGGAAGCGGAGCGGGGCTCCCATGCTTCCAAAGGATATCGGTATGGTGATCGCCTACACCGGTATGAACAGAAAGGATTCTGTGCTGGATGCAGGGACAGGAAGCGGTGTTGCCGCCATCTATTTCGGCGGTATTGCACAGCAGGTCGATACCTATGAGATTCGGCCCGAGTTTGCCCGCCTTGCAGAGAAGAATATCGCAGATGCGCACCTCGACAATGTCACTGTCCATGCAGACGACGTCCTCTCGGCAGAGGGCTCATATGATATCGTCCACCTGGATATGATGATCCAGAAGGAGCATGTCGCCCATGCCTGGTCTCTCCTGGTTCCGGGTGGGTTCTTTGTGACCTATACACCATTCTTCGAACAGACTTTCTCGGTGATAGATGCCTGTAATGAGCTCTTCTCAGGCGGTGTCAACTGCTTTGAGTGTATGGAGCGGGAACTCACCCGGACAGTACGGGGGACCCGGCCATCAACCCGTGTGGCCCACAGCGGTTTCCTGACCATTGCCCGGAAGTGATCCCCTCGTTTTATCTGGATGGCGCATCAACAGACTGGTACAGGTCTCTTGCGGCGGAATCATTATGCGTCATATCATCTCAATAAACGAGGTTTCAACAGAGGAGATCGATGATATTCTTGATCGCGCATCTGCGATCGAAGAGGGAGCATATGATCCTGATCTCCTCAATGGAAAGATACTTGCCAATCTCTTTTTTGAACCAAGCACCCGGACACAGATGTCGTTTGTTTCGGCAATGTTCCGGCTTGGCGGGAAGGTGATCAATCTTGGCTCGATCGAGGCGAGTTCAATTGCAAAAGGAGAGACCCTCGCAGATACGATCCGGGTCGTATCGGGATACGCCGATGCCATCGTCCTCAGGCACCCAAAGGAAGGCGCGGCACGCCTGGCATCGGAATTCTCAGATGTCCCGGTGATCAATGCCGGTGACGGGGCCGGACAGCACCCTTCACAGACCCTCCTTGATCTCTTCACGATCCGGCAGTCCTTTCCGCTTAACGGGATCAATGTCGGGTTCCTCGGCGATCTACGGTACGGACGGACAGCACATTCACTTGCAACTGCCCTCTCCCGGTACGGGGTCATCATCCATACCATCACTCCACCGGGTCTTGAACTGCCGCCGAGCCTCACCCACGATCTCCTGGATACCGGAACAAAGATCGTTGTGCATGAGCACCTGGAAGATATCATAGCTGACCTTGATGTCCTCTATGTGACCCGTATACAGCGGGAGAGGTTCCCTGATCCGGGAGCCTATGCATCAGTTGCCTCGGGATACCGTGTGACACCCGAGATGCTTGCAGATGTGTCTGACCGCTTCATCCTGATGCATCCGCTGCCACGCGTGGATGAGATTGATCCGCAGGTTGACAGCATGCCCTGTGCCAGGTATTTCGAACAGGCGAGAAACGGTGTCCCCATCCGGATGGCGATGCTCCAGAAGGTGTTGGTATGAAGAGAAAGCCAGAAGAAGGGCTTCTGATCAGCCCTATCCGGAACGGGACCGTGATCGATCATATCGATGGAGGAGAGGGGCTCTCAGTCCTTCGCATACTCGGGATCACCGGCAGAACGACAGAAGAACTCTCTGTGGCAACCAATGTCGGAAGCCGTCAGATGGGGAAGAAGGATATCGTCAAGATCGAGAACCGGGAACTCTTAAAGGAAGAGGTGGATCGGATCTCGCTGATCGCACCGAAGGCGAGTATCAATATCATCAGGGAATACCAGGTCAAGGAGAAGATCGGAGTTGAGATCCCATCTGAGGTGATCGGGGTGATCAAATGCCCGAATCCCGGCTGCATCTCAAATGCGAATGAACCGATTCAGAGCTCGTTTGCCTGCCAGAAGAGGGGATACCGGTGCCGGTACTGCGACACCCTCATCACCCGGGATATTGCAGCGTATATCATCTGATCAGGTGGCCGTCGGGATCGATCTCTTTTCGGTAGATCCTGGTGCTGGAGACGATCTTCCCGTCATCTGCCATGATACAGCGGATCTTGTAGATATCCACCTTTCCTCTTCCCATCTCCTGCCGGAGGGAATTGATCTCCTCTGCGACAGGAAAAGTCTCCTCTGAGACGACAAGTGCCTCAAAATCCTCATTCAGTGCTGATCCGAACCGGTCAGCAAGGCACTCGACCTGGTAGGCGGCAGGAAAGTTCATGGACTCGATCCATGCGATCAGCTCATCCAGCCTCACCTCATATGGCCGGACAGGATGGCTCTTGCGTGATGCAAAATCATCAGAAGTGAGTCCTATGGTGACAAAGCCTTCTTTTCCGGCGATCTCAAATGATCTTCTGAGAAGTACTTTATGGCCAACGTGGAGCGGATCAAACGTGCCTCCTACCATAACGTTCATGCAACTACCCTTCTACATATATACTCTTATGTGTAATGGTGGATCCACCGGCAAGTGCGCTTTCATCGCCGATACTGCAAGGGTTGTTGGTGATGCGGTGCTCGGCGAGGATGTGAGCGTCTGGTTTTCAGCGGTGATCCGGGCTGATCGTGTCCGAATCGTGGTGGGGGATCGATCGAATATCCAGGATAATGCTGTCGTGCATGGCAGCCCCGGCTATCCGACAACCATCGGTTCAGGTGTCTCTGTCGGCCATGGTGCAATACTGCATGGCTGCACCATCGCAGATGATGTGCTGATCGGGATGGGTGCCATCGTGATGAATGGCGCGGTGATCGGTTCAGGCAGTATCATTGGTGCGGGAGCTGTTGTCACTGAAGGAAAGGTGATCCCGCCACATTCCGTTGTCCTCGGCGTGCCGGGGAAGGTGGTCTCGGAGACGAATGAGGAGCAGCGTGCATCAATTCAGAAGAATGCAATCATCTATGTTGATCTTGCACGGAGGTATTCCGATGCGTAGGGTTGTTGTTATCGGAGGCGGTGTTGCCGGTATCCAGGCGGCGCTGGATGTTGCCAACCATGGAATCCCGGTGACGATCATCGAGCGCGAGCCGAGCATCGGCGGTCATATGGCACAGCTTGACAAGACATTCCCGACAAATGACTGTTCCATGTGCATCCTCTCTCCGAAGATGGTGGATGTTGAGCGGCACCCGTTGATCACCATCCGGACCCTTGCAGAAGTGCAGAAGATTGAAGGGGATCTCGGCGCGTTCAGGGTGACTCTGCTCCAGCATCCCCGGTATGTTGATTCGAGCCTCTGCAATGGGTGCGGCGACTGCGTCGATATCTGCCCTGTTGAGGTATACAACCGGTTCGATGCCGGAATGGGAGTCAGAAAGGCGATCTATAAGGCGCATCCGCAGGTGGTTCCAAATCTCGTTGTCCGTGATGCCGAGCACTGCATCGAATGCGGGCTCTGCTATGATATCTGCGGGAGAGAGGCGGTGCTCCATGAGGATACTGAGAGGACAGAGGTGATCGAGGCGGCAAGCATCATCATCGCGACAGGCTACCAGCTCTTTGATGCAGAGAAGAAAACGATCTTTGGATACAACCGCTACCCTGACGTGATCACCAGCCTCGAATTCGAGCGGATGATCAATGCGAGCGGGCCGACCGGCGGAGATCTCCGCCGCCTCTCGGATGGGAAGATCCCACAATCCGTTGTCTTTGTCCAGTGTGTCGGGTCCCGCGATATCCAGCTGAAGCGGACCTACTGCTCCTCGGTCTGCTGCATGTATGCGATGAAGAATGCGATGCTGATCCTGGAACACTACCCCGATACCGAGGTCTCGATCCTCTACAATGATATCCGTGCCTATGGGAAGGGGTACGAGGAGTACCTTAACCGTGCAGAAGCAGCAGGCGTCCATCTCGTTCGCGGTTTCCCTGGTGAGGTGATCGAAGGGAAGGGCGATCTGATCCTGCCGCTTGAGAATACCGAGACGGGAGAGTATGTGAACCTCCACGCCGATCTCGTCGTCCTTTCGGTCGGGTTTGAGCCGGTGCCCGATACGCAGGCGATTGCAGAGCGGCTCGGGATACCGCTTGATCAGAATGGTTTCCTGAATACCTCTGATCTGAAGCTTGACCCCGTCGGAACAGTCAGGCCGGGGATCTATTGTGCGGGAACCGTGACCGCTCCCCGCGATATCCCTGACTCGGTGATGACGGCGGGTGCTGCTGCGATGCGGGCGACCCGTGATGTCCTCCTTGCCGGTGAATGATGCGGGATCGTACAATCTGGTGGGAGGAAGACGGCGTCGGGCTGATCGAGCAGACCCTCCTTCCTGAAGAGTATCGTGAGGTGGTCTGCTCTGATGTTCCAAGGCTGGTGCAGGCGATCCAGCGGCTTGAGGTCAGGGGGGCGCCTGCGCTCGGGGTTGCCGGTGCCTACGGGGTTGCCCTTGCCTGCAAAAATGCGCTTGAGGGTTCGGAATCTGCCTTCTCTGCTTCTGTGAACGAGGCTGCTTCCACGCTCCGGTCTGCACGTCCGACTGCCGTGAATCTCGCATGGGGTGTTGACCGGGTCCTCTCGGCTATCCAGCCGGTGAGTGATCCGGTGGATGCCGCAGAGCGGGCACTCACAATGGCTGAGTCGATCGCCGATGAGGATGAAGCAACCTGCCGGAGGATCGGATCGCATGGTGCGCCCCTCCTCCCCGATGACTGCACGGTGCTGACACACTGTAATGCAGGTGCACTTGCCTGTGCTGCATGGGGAACGGCACTTGGGGTGATCCGATCTGCGGCAGAAGAGGGGAAGAATATCCGTGTCATCTCCTGTGAGACCCGCCCCCTCCTCCAGGGTTCGCGGCTGACGGCATGGGAGCTCTCACGGGATGGAATCCCGGTGACAACGATCATCGATTCAGAGGCGGCATACCTGATGCAGAGAGGGGAGATTGACTGTGTGATCGTCGGCGCGGATCGGATCTGCACCGATGGCGTCTTCAACAAGATCGGGACCTACATGCATGCGGTCTCTGCCTCTTATCACCAGATCCCCTTCTATGTGGCAGCGCCACGATCAACCTTTGATCCAGAGCACCGGATGGCGGATATCATTGTTGAAGAGCGTGGACGCGAGGAGGTGGCCTCTCTCTTCGGCCGGACGACGGTGCCGGATGCTGTGCCGGTTGTAAACTATGCCTTTGATGGAACCCCGTTCTCCCTGATAGCTGCAATAATCACAGAAGATGGTCTTATCCGGGAGCCTTTTCATCACCCCTGGCTCATGCCATAAAGCAAGAGGCTAAGTTCTCAGTTGGCATATAATATTCTATACATCTACATATGTTCTTTGAGGATGCGATCTGGAACCGGATGATGATCCTGCTTGGAGAGGTCACCCTCTTTGTCGCAGTCTTCCTGATTCTCATATCCATCGTCATGGCGATCCTGATCGGAACCTCGATCCGTTCAGGACGTCTCTTCTTCCCTGCCCTTCTCCGCCCGTTTCTCGTCCTGATGGAAGGGTTTGTGAAGAGTATCTGCACCTTAATCGGGATTGAACCCGGAGAGCTTCTCAGGTTCTTAATACGCCTGGATAACAGGATGAATACCCAGTCATTTGCTGCAATCCCTCCAAACGAGAGGGCGGTATTCCTGCCGCAGTGCCTCAGGTCTGCGCAGTGCCCTGCCCATCTGACGCCGGAAGGGCTTCGTTGTGTCGGGTGCGGGAGATGTGAACTGGGTGCCGGCATCCCGAGGATGAAGGCGCTTGGGTACCAAGTCTTCATCATACCGGGATCGACATTTATCAAGCGGATGGTGCAGCAGTGTCGTCCAAAAGGGATCATCGGTGTCGGCTGCCTGATGGAGGTAAAAGAGGGGCTTGATATGTGCAACCGGATCGGGCTTGTTGCAATGGGTGTTGTGACGGCAAAGGATGGGTGTGTCGAGACGATCGTTGACTGGCATGATCTCTTTGATGTCGCGACGATTGGGATCGATCCCTCTTCAGTCGCCGATTATTCTGACGTTTCGTCCAACCAGAGTGCCTGATGTGATCTTTCCATAGATCAGAACAGAATTTTCTGCTTTGACATCGCCGACCATGACACCAGGTCTGAGGACGATATCTCCGCCCGCCTCAATCGAATGGAGATGTACCCGATCACAGATTGTTGCATTCTCATCAACGAGAAGTGGCCCTTTAATCCGGCTGTCTCTTCCGATGATGGCATTTTTACAGACAACAGGGCCTTCGACCGAGCATTCCGGTCCCATCTCAAGGGTGCCGTTTACAACAAGTCTGCCCCAGAAATGGGTCCGCTGTGGTACAAGAAAGTCGCCATGTATCTGGACATTCCCTTCGAAGAAGGATCCCGGTTCTGCGAGGTAGGTTGTTTTTTGTTTGTATATCCGCATATCTCCCCTCTCTCCTTAACCAACTATTTCATTGGCATGAAGATATCTATTGTGCTTGCTACCAGAAAGATCAGGAGGGCGATATACATCATGTACTTCAGCTGCGTGGTGATTTTGAGGTTCCGGATACAGGCTGGTGTTGTACATCTGGTGGCCGGCCAGACCGATCTGAGGATGGCACTATCGAGGATTACAATCCCGACAAGATAGGGAAGTCCCCACCAGAGAAACGGGATGAAACTGACGATAACGGCGATTATTGCTGATCCAAAGGCGATCGTCCCGGATCTGCTGATCCCGATTGCCATCGGGAGGGTGGTTGCACCGCCTGCTGCATCGCCGTCGATATCCTCTGCATCTTTTACGATCTCGCGTGCGAGTGTTCCAAAGAGTGTGATTCCTGCAAGCGGCACCGTGATGATCAGTCCGTCAACTCCCGCAAGCGCCCCGCCGAAGAGGAAGATGCTTCCCGAGAGGTAGGCAACGGCGATATTCCCAAATAGAACAGTGCCTTTCAGGATGCGGGCATAGAGGAGAAGCAGTATGCTGTTTATGATCGCAATTGCAAGGCAGAGTGGATTGGTAAAGAACGCTGCTGAGAGCCCGAGGATGAAGAGGAGGGCGGCATAGAGGTATGCCGTCTTCACGCTCAGCTCACCTGAGGGGATCGGGCGATCCGGCCGGTTGATCGCATCGATTGCGGCATCACAGGCATCATTGATCGTATTTCCGGCGCCGGTGATGAGGAGTGCTGCTGCTGCGAGGAGGAGTACCTCGGGGATCACTGTTCCGGTTGCGATAAAGTATGCAAGGATTGCGGTTGCACCTGAGATGGTGGCGTTTGCCGGCCGTATGATCCTGATGATGCCCGGAAGATGCATAGTTTCCCTCAATTGGCTCTGCTTCTATTTACTGAAATCGTCTCACGATGAGGCAGGAGTGGCTCATCTTCACAAAGAAATGGCAAGGTAGGCCAGTCGTGCTGTAATGGGAGCCGGAGAGTGCCATCCCGATTGCGATCACCATTATAGCAGGTATAATCAGGATCCGATGGGTGGATATCCTGCTGCTCATGAGGAACATCCGGCTTGATATACTCTTTTTTCACAGAATAATGCCAGAAAAATGCATAGATGCATCCGATGATAAGGAGGTTTGCCTCAAGGAAGACCGGGGCACGATGGTCCCCATGGAATTCTGTCGAGAGGGCGGAGGTGAAGGGAATAAGCGCAATAAAGAGGAGCGATATCCCATACAGCCGGAGGATCAACGGGTCGATTTGATCGATCTGTCCAAACTGCCGGTTATGGAGGATCCAGAAGACCATCAGCATCAACAAAGCGAGTGTATAATGGTAGAGATCGGGGAGGATGCTGGAGATAACCGGGATGGAATCCCGGTAGGTTGCAGCTGATGGAACAGCAATGCCGAGGCCAGGAATCGTCATCGCAATGGCAAAAATCCCGTCAGTCAGTGCTTCAGGGCGTTTTTTTGGGAATCTTCCTTCAGAATAGTCATTCTTTGTCACGGCATTCCCTTCTGAAAAGACGGGCATGGAGGGATTTGAACCCCCGACCATTAGCTTAGGAGGCTAACGCCCTATCCTGACTAGGCCACATGCCCACTGACCTATATACTTCGGGTGACGAAGGTATAAGTTTTGCGAAAAACCAGAATTATTGATGAATTTTGTGCAGATCGTCGAGGGTACAACGCAGTTTCTGATACCATGGCAGGATGATGCTACGCAGTTCCCCCCCGGTTCTGCACCGGTCTTCTTTAACCGGCGGATGGAGCTGAACCGTGATGCCACCATCCTCCTTTTAAAAGAGCTTCGTCCCGATCACTACCTCGATCTGATGGCGGCAACCGGGGTTAGGGCGCTCAGGGTGGCCAATGAGTGCGGTATCCCGGTGGTGGCAAATGATCGTGATTTTGATTCAATCCTGCTTCTCAGAACCAATGCACACCGGCTCGGCCTGCCGGTACGGGTGGTGAACCGGGATGCAAACGCCCTCTTATCCACGGAGCGGTTCGAGACGGTGGATCTCGATCCCTTCGGGAGTCCGGCACCGTTCCTTGATTCGGCGATCAGGTCTGCCCGGAAGTATCTCTTTGTGACGGCAACAGATACCGCCCCGCTCTGCGGCGCCCACCTGAAGGCGGGGATGCGGCGGTATGGTGCGGTGCCGATGAATACCGATTATCATCCCGAGGTCGGGCTCAGAATGTTAATCGGGCATGTGGCGCGGGAGACGATGAAATATGACCGGGGTATTGAGCCGCTCCTCTCCTTCTCCTTTGAACACTTTCACCGGACACATCTCCGAATGGTGCCGGGGGTCCGGGCAGCGGATCGGACGCTCGCGTCGCTCGGTTTTATTCACCAGTGCCCGGAGTGTTCGTTCCGCTCTGTCGAAGCGGGTCTTCTGCCTTCCGGCCGCACCTGCCGCGAGTGTTCTGTGGCACTCCTCCCAATCGGGCCGCTCTGGATCGGGGATATCGCCGACCGTGCGCTTGCCCTGCGGCTGCTTGAGAGGATGGATGGCATGGTCTTTGGGTCAAAGGCACGCCTCTCCCGGCTGTTGAGGATACTTGCCGGAGAGCTTCCGAATCTTCCGCACTATGATTATCACAAAGAGGCGAAACGGCTCGGCGTGTCACCGCCTGCTATGGATATCCTGCTTGAGCGGCTTCTGCAGAAAGGATATGGGGCAAGCCGGGCGCACTACTCCGGCACCGCCGTCTTGACCGATGCCCCGCTTGAGGTGCTGGAAGAGGTCCTCTCCCAATAAGCGAGGCTCTTCGCTGATAACAGGTGTCGAGATCATGCACGGGGATCTGTTCACTGAGGCGTTTTTCCCCACCGCCCCGTCCCCGTTCGCACATGCTTCAAAATACCCATATGAAATAGCGAGGAGGCATAAAATTTAGAGTTTTGTTACAATTGTCAGGATATCGCCATCTGCGAGGACATGCGGAAGACTGACCCGCTGGGCATCGTGTTTTACCGAGTTGCCCCAGACTTTTGCATACCTGAACCGCTCGACAAAGTCGCGGTGGAGGCGGTTGCAGACATCCTCAACGGTGCTCCCCTCCCTGACGATCAGCGGCTCCTCCATATCTGCTGGTTCTCCAAGCGGTTTCATAAAGATCTGGATGAAGCCGAGATGTTCATAGATGGCATCTTTTAATGCGTTGATATTGTAGCCGGAGTGCGCCGAGATCATGATCGGAGCCTGCCCGAACTGTTTGGTGAGGCGCTTCACAATCTCCTTCTTTGACTGGTCATCGACAAGATCGACCTTGTTGATTGCAATGAAGGCGGGGGTATAGCGGCGGTTGCCGATCATCGCATCGATGAAATCTTCCTGGGTGACATTGCCCCTGATCAGGACCTCGGCGTTCATGATCTTGTTCTCTGAAAGGATTGTCCGGATCTCTTCAAGGTTGAGATCGACACTGCCAACGGTGTTCAGCCGGACGCCGCCCATGCCGGATTTCTTGATGGTGATATCGGGTTTTGGGGTGTTGATTCTGATCCCGGCATCGTACAGCTCTTTCACCAGCACATCGATATGCCGGTCATTGAAGACATCGCCCAAGATGATGATCAGATCAGCCGTCCTGACAACGGCGATAACCTCCTTCCCGCGCCCTTTTCCCATCGCGGCACCGGCGATCAGGCCCGGAATATCCAGGATCTGGATCTTGGCTCCCCTGTGCTCCATCAGGCCGGGGACGACGGTGAGGGTGGTGAAGGCATATGCCGCAGTCTCGCTCTTTGTGCCGGTCAGCTGATTCAGAAGTGTCGATTTACCAACAGAGGGGAACCCTACAAGGACAACTGTTCCATCGCCGGATTTCTTGACCGAATAGCCTTCTCCTGTGCCGGACGATTTCATTGCACGGGAAACCGCCTCGTCCTTCAGCTTCGCTATCTTTGCTTTCAGCCGGCCGATATGGAGGGAGGTTGCCTTATTGTATTTTGTATTCCGGAGCTCATCCTCAATCTCACGGATCTGCTCTTCGAGGCTATTCATTCCTAATAAATGGCATCTCCGTGAACATGAATCTATGGAAGGCATGGGAGAAAGGGGAGGGGACGGGGTGTATAGAAGAGAGAGCATTGAGGTGTGAAAGAGGGAGAGTTGAGGTGTGAAGGATATGGGGAGTATCGGGGATGTGGAAGGCAGGGTGGACGGATGATATGATAATGGTTAAATATTCTCGTGTCTTACAGAATAGAGCACAAATTCTTGCTGATATAGTGTAGTCGGCCAATCATGTAGGACTCTCACTCCTACGACTGGGGTTCAAATCCCCATATCAGCACTCTGGCTGTTTCACCGTCTTTTCTGCTAATACAATAGATTCTATCAGACCTTTTACGAAGACTATATTGCAGGGATACTCCGTTGTCCTCACTACTTTGCTTCGCGCCCTCTCACCCTCAATTTCGGAATCATCCCCTCCTTCCTCTTCTTCCGGTAGATCGCTCCCCCAAAGACCATCATGAAGATGATCCCGAAGATGGCGATCACGAGCACCATGAACATGATCTGGGGATCCCGGAAATTGGCGGTGACGACGACGAGTGCGGCTGAGACGTTCCGGAACCCGGTACCAAAGGAGAGCACCTCACGGTTCTGCGGGTCTGCACCGCCCATCAGGTGGCCGATTGCAAATGATCCGAGGATGAAGAGAACTGCGACAAGCACCCCCTGGAGCCCGAGGATTGCACCTGCCATCACGGTGAAGTCGCTTGTGAAGAGGACGAAGGTATAGATGAGGAGGACGAGGATGATCGAGAGATCAGAACTCCGGCTGACGATCGGGTAGATCCGTTTTGCCACCTCTGGCACCCGTGCCCGCAGTGCCATTGTACTGATAAGCGGGATCAGCATGAAGACGATGAGGTAGAGGATCGTGTTGGTCTTATCGATCGAAACGTCCCCGATCAGGAGCGGCAGAACGAGCGGCATATAGAGGATGGTTGCCAGGATCAGGATCATCGTCAGCCCGACGGCATAGGCGACATCCCCTTTTACTATCGAGATCGCCTTTGGGAGCGACGGTGCCCCGGCGGCAGCAGCGACGATGAGAAGGCCGGTTGCAAGACCGGAATCAAGCGGGATGAGTTTCAGGATCAAAAAAGCAAAGAGAGGAACTGCAAGAAAATTTGCAAAGAGCGAGATGGTGAGGAGCCCTTTCTTCTTCCAGGGGGCGAGGATCTCTCCTACCGTCAGGTTGAGTCCCATGGCGGCGATGCTGGTGACGACAAAAAACCAGATCGCATAATTGCCGATATCGGATACCAGCGGATTAACAACCATCTTTCTCCCTCCTCCGGGTTCATAGATTCGCGCACGAAGTTAAAAAATGGTTGCAATTAATCCCTCTCATCTCTCTTTGCATAAGGTGAGAAAAACCACAATGGATCCGTTCACCCATCGTTTACTTGCGAGCCGTTGGAAGAGATACAAATGATTATTGCCCGTCCTTCCTCTTTTTATATCACCGCAAGGAAAAAGGGCGTCGTCATAGAAAGAGAGTGTACGGGGAAATGTGCATGGCACTATCGGTTGATTGGGCGCAGACCCGCCTCTTCATCTCTGCCTCCCTCATCTACCCATGTATGCTGATCAGATGTCGCTTTGAGTAACCAGGGTAAAAACGCCTGCTCATGTTCTCTCCTCTTCCTACGGTGTCCTGAGAGAATAATCATGAATACCACAACGCCTATCACACGACTCCTGGGAGTTCTTCTTCTCCTCATCTGCATGGTTGCAGGTGTCAATGCCGCCGGATCTCCTGCCGCTGACTTTTCCGCCACGCCTGAAAACGGTAGTGCTCCATTGAATGTTGAATTCACTGACCGATCAGCTCGTGATGCTTCCGGATGGGCATGGTACTTCGGGGATGCGATCCCCGATTCGGAGTGGACAGAGATCTCCACAGATGCAGGATGGTTGGCACGGGGAGGCCATTCGATGGTTGCCCTTCCCGATGGGAGCATTCTCCTGATGGGCGGCGTTGAAGATGGCGCCTACACCCATGATGTCTGGCGATCAGAGGACTCTGGTGCCACCTGGAGACGGATTGCTGAAGCACCCCAGTGGTCGCCCCGTGTCTCCCAGAGCACACTCCTCCTCCAGGATGGCAGTATCCTTCTTATGGGGGGCTTATTCTGGGATGGGGAGGAATATCTCGAATATAATGATGTCTGGCGTTCAACCACCAAAGGCGCTCACTGGACGAAGGTAAATGATGGAGCCGCGTGGACGGCCCGTGATGGCCTTAGCAGTCTTCTCCTTCACGACGGCAGCATACTCGTGATGGGAGGATGGGATAGGATTGGCCAGAAAAACGATGTCTGGCGTTCGAATAATAATGGTATTTCCTGGTCCCAGATCTCTTATCGGGCCGATTGGCCTGCCCGGACATACCATTCCAGTGTTCTGCTCCCCGATGGCAGTATTGTCCTTATGGGCGGCTATTATGAAGCTGATGATGACTGGTCATACTACAATGATGTCTGGCGCTCAACCGACAATGGTGCTACCTGGACTGAAATGACATCGGATGCCGAATGGTCGGCAAGAGATGGCCATACGAGTGTTGCACTCCCTGACGGGGGCATTCTTCTGATGGGAGGCAGGGATGATGATGTGAGGTTTAATGATCTCTGGCATTCATCAGATTCCGGTGCCACCTGGACCGAGATCACTCCTGAGACGGGGTGGCATGCACGTGATCGGCATGCCAGTGTGCTCCTCCCTGATGGGAGCGTTCTCGTAACGGGTGGCTGGTCATATGAGGGGGATGACGAATTTACCTACTATAACGATGTCTGGCGGCTCCAGACTGCCGACTCAGATGTACAGAACCCCTCTCATCTCTATTCGGATCCGGGTCGCTACAGCGTCACACTTCAAACATTCAATGAGGAGGGTTTTTCCTCCCTCACACAACTGGATTTCATAACAGTCACCGAACCTGCGCCGCCGGAGACAGCGGCTCCTCCCGCCACCCCTGAGCCCGAAGAAACACCTGTTACCACACCAACCCCTGAGCAGTCTCGGTTTGTCTATGCACCGGTTCTGCTCGTGATCGCAGGGTTGGTTCTCTTCCTGAAAAGGAGAGAGGAATAATCTTTTTTAGCCCTATTTACCCTATTTGATAGCGTATATTCTCCCCTTTTGACTCTCTTCCTCCGACAATATGTATTTTTTTTATAAAATTATGGGTAATTTGTTTGAAATGGTGATGAATGCTGTTCTTAAAAGAAATTGCCATTCGATGTGAGAATCAGTTATTTTATTAGAATTTTCGATTTTGGACTCAAAGATAACTCATTATTTTTTCTTTAGAAGCCTGTTGAACTCTTCAACTGAAAGGCCAGCGTCTTTGATCAACTCCCGTTCAGTACCTTTTGAAACGGGATCATGATTGGGTATCACAAGAATATCCTCATCATTGGACATCACGATATGACTGCCGGTCTGCCTGTCTATCTGATAACCCAATTTTGAAAAAACTTTGACCATTTGTCTCCCGGAAACCGGAAGGAGACGTTTCTCGGTCATACTGCAAGATCAATTAATGATCTATTTGGCTGTTGATGCATCAGTTTCCTAGCTTTTTCATGGGCAACATCCAAATAGAGATCTATCGCTTCCTGAATATTTCGGATTGCTTCATCTCTTGTTGCCCCTTGTGAGTGGCAGCCTTTAAGTGCTGGGCAATGGACTGAAAAAGTGCCATCCTCTTCCTCTTCAAGCACAATATCAAGTTTCATTAGCAACACCCTTTCATATATCTCATTTGGGATGACTGAGTTATTATATATTCGGTAATTGTCATTTGGGACTGTTTGATGAAGTTGTCTTTTCCATCATGATGATGTATCCTATAAAGTCAGCTATATCCGTAAGCCACGGTGACCATAACGGATTCTCTCCTGAATGCTACTTTGATAGCACCTGGAATTGACACAGAAACCTCATCCGGAAATGATGTGTCATGGATCTGCCCACTGGCAGGCACACTTTCAATACATAACATAGGGTTATGCTCTGGGTTACAAATATATGCTTGAACGTTCATTTTGTAAACAAGGTCTTTAGAGTTAATCAAGAGAGGAGGGCTATTGTTTATGACTATTGGGGAACGTATCAGGGTACGCAGAAAGTGTCTCGGGCTGTCTCTGCGCGATCTTGCTAAAAAGATTGACAGATCACATACAACAGTGGATAAATTTGAAAAAGGTCTTCTCGTGCCGGATTCAGAGGTATTGATCCACTTGAGCGAGGTGCTTGAGATACCACTTGTAGCACTTCTCAGGCCGTCCCGCCATACACGTGAGATACCTGAGGCCCAGATCAGTTTCCGGACCAAAAAGATCACCGGAAAAGAGAGAATACGAATAGAAGCAGAGACGAAAGACTGGCTGGAGCGCTATCTCACCATTGAGGAGCTGAGTGGAATCCGCCGGAGATTTGAGATGCCCGATGGATTCCCAAGAGAAGTGTCATCCTATGATGAGGTTGAAATGGCAGCAGATGATCTTCGAAAAGCCTGGGATCTTGGGGATCATCCAATTGATAATCTTACCTCATTGCTTGAAGATAAGGGCTTGAAGATTGGGATCATCGGTGGAATTACAAGATTTGATGCCCTCTGCACCTGTTTTGGCGATGATCTTGTCATCCTGATGCGAGTCGGACTCACCTATGCACGGCAGAGGTTCACCCTCGCACATGAACTGGGTCACTGTCTCCTGATAGCAAAGGACGGTATGGATCATGAGAAGGTCATGCACCGGTTTGCAGGTGCATTTCTGGTCCCTTCCACACGAGCCCTCTTTGAACTTGGAAGCAGCCGCAGGCACATATCGATTCATGAACTTACCCTCCTGAAAGAGAAGTATGGACTCTCAATGAGTGCCTGGATATACCGGGCATCTGATCTTGGGATTCTTTCAGCAGATACCCATACCAGGATGAGGAAAGAGTTCTCGTTACTTGGATTCAATCGAAAAGAACCCGGTGATGAAAAAGCGGGTGATGATCCAGTATCTCTCGAATCACTTGTCTATCGATCGCTTGCGGAAGGTATCATCTCAATCTCAAAGGCAGCAGAACTCTTAAACCAGAATATCGGTGACTTTTACAGCCTGAATGGAGAAGTATCACGTGACAGCACGTCCCTTGTATGTCATTGATACGAACGCGATCATCGATCTGCGTGAAGCTGGTTTGATTGCGGATCTCTTTCATCTCCCCTGTAGATTTGTCGTCTCTGATTTCGTTCAGAAAGAGCTGTTGCACCCCCCGTTTACTGCACTTGTCGATCTGGGCCTCTCTGTCCAGTCTCTGAGTGCGGATTCAGTTCAGGAATTAATGGGTCTGATTGACAGGTATCCGCAACCCTCCTATGCTGATCTTTCTGTACTGATTCTTGCAAAACAGGTGAAGAGACCACTCCTGACAGGAGACAGAGCGCTCATCCATGTAGCGGTTGCTCAGGGGGTTGAATGGTGTGGCACCTGCTGGCTTCTGGATTATATGGTGAATTCGAGGGTGATCACCCCCGAAAGGGCTATCAGTTCATTGCAGAAGATGCGTTTACAGAAGCGGAATCCACCGCAGGATGAATGCCGACAGACAATCCTGCAATGGAAGAAATATCGGGGGTTATTCTGACATTTTCAGGAAGATACCTCAGGATTGGGTATATCTCCCCTTCAGTTTCTGCCCTATTCTTCCCCCTCTCACACCGACGCCTTCCTGAAGAGAAACGCCCCGATAACAATCATCACCGCTGTGGTCAGGCCAAGCACCGCCAGAGATACAAGCGGATGGATGGCCGAGGTGCCGAGGAGCCCATACCGGATTCCTTCCACGCCATAGGTGAGCGGGTTCACAAGTGTCAGGGGTATCACCCATCCGGGCAGGCTTTCAATCGGGAACAGGGCGCCGGAGAGGCCGAAGATCGGGAAGATCACAAAGTTCATGATCAGCTGGAACCCGTGCATATCCTCCATCCTTGAAGCAATGGCGATGCCGAGTGCTGCAAAGCAGATGCCGATCAGCGTCATGAAGAGGAAGGCGATGAGAAAACCTGCGAGGGAGGGTATCCTGATCCCGATGAAGAGCGATAAGACAAGGATGAACGCCCCCTGGATGACGGCGGTCGTTGCACCGCCGACGGTCTGGCCGAGCCGGTGCGACCAGCGTCTCTTTCAGGAACCCAAACTGCTTGTCCCAGATGATCATGATCCCCGAGAAGATCGAGGTGAAGAGCACCGCCATTGCGATGATCCCGGGCACCAGGAACTGGAGGTAATTCTCTCCCGGACTCCCCGGTATCTGCACCACCTCATTCAGCCCAAATCCAAGTGCCAGAAGGAAGAAGACCGGCATCCCCAGACTCCCGACGATCCGGCTCTTTGAACGGACATAGCGCTTCACGCTCCGCAGCCAGAGTGTATAGATGATATCCATCGCTAGTTCCTCCTCGGCGTCCTCATCCGCATCTGATCTGCTACCCCTGCCTCTTCATGCCGCATCTCCCTGCCTGTATAGTGGAGGAAGACATCCTCGAGGGTGGGCTTTCTGATCGAGATGGATGCAATTGTATAGCCATCCCCACTGATCATGCGGAGGAGTTCGGGCAGGTGATCTTCTGCAGAATGGAGCCGGATGATCACCTGCCCGTCATACTGTTCTGCACCCAGAATCCACGGGGCCTTGATCTCGTCTGCAATCCTGCCGGCATCAGGGGAAGTGATGTAGACCACGTCTTCACCCACCCGGGTCTTCAGGTTCGCTGGCGTATCTATCGCAACGATTATGCCCTGGTCGATGATCGCCACCCTGCCGCAGAGCCGATCCGCCTCATCCATGTAGTGGGTGGTGAGGATGATGGTGATCCCTTTTGTCTGGTTCAGGGTGTGGATATACTCCCAGAGATGGTTTCTGGTCTGGGGATCAAGGCCGAGTGTCGGCTCATCCAGGAAGAGGATCGATGGCTCGTGCAGGAGGCCCCGTGCGATCTCAAGCCGCCGTCGCATCCCTCCCGAATAGGTCTTCACCAGGCTGTCTTTCCTCTCTTCCAGTTCGACAAGCCTGAGCATCTCATCTATCCGCTCCTCCCTGATTTTTTTCGGGATGCGATAGAGCCTGCCATGAAAGTCCATATTCTCCCATGCCGTCAGCTCTTCGTCCAGGCTCTGGTCCTGGAACACGACCCCGATGGCTTTCCGGACGCCATCCTGATCTTTCCTGATATCGATCCCATTGAGAAGAGCCCTGCCAGATGTCGGCTCAAGCAGGGTGGAGAGCATCGAGATGGTGGTTGTCTTCCCGGCACCATTCGGGCCCAGGAGCCCGAAGATCTCCCCTTCCGGTATCTCAAAGGAGATGGCATCGACTGCTGTAAAGTCCCCGAAACGCTTGGTGAGTGAATCCACGAGAATCGCAGTCATTCGGATCTCCCCTTATCGCTGAGCTTTCCAAGTCTCTTTTTACATGCCCTGAGGATCTCCAGTGCTTCTTCATGCTTCTCTGCTGGCAGGGTATGGATACACTCCCGTATCTCCCACATCATCTCCCGGAGAGACGCACGTTCCTCTCCAAAGATCCTGGCATGCAGGGTTTTAAGGAGGAGTAGCTGTTCCCCGGACTGTTGCCTGCATGCCTTGATTGAAGCCAGAACCTCTTCCCCGGCATCGGTAAGGGTATAAATGGTCTTTGCACGCAATCCTGTATCTTCTTCCATAATAAGCCCTTCATCGGCGAGGCTGTGGAGCAGAGGATAGAGCGTTCCCTTGCTCGGCACCCATGCTCCTCCGGTTACCTCCTCAATTTCTTTGAGTAGATCATAGCCGGATTTTGGTTTACAGTGGAGAGAATGCAGGACATACAGGGAGATCAATGACCTTGTATGGCCTTCTTCGGTGGTGTAATGTAGTATGCCTTTCATTGTATTACTCGACCTTATGATGATAGTTCTATTTCGAACCGTCTTGTAATGAACTGTTTGTAACAATACTATTTCATCACATCGAATGAGGCGGCAATGTTTTCTTCCATGCGCCTGATGTAATGGCCTGGTTCTGCCCACGATACCAGAGCCTATTTACCTTACCCGGACAATTTTTTCATTCAGAGGATTCTGGTATGCCGGATGAGTGGAAGGTGACGGTCACCGTGACCCTGAAGGTGGGTGGTGCATCAACGAGGAAAGAGGCGGAAGCTGCTGCGCTCGAACGCCTGCTCGGGCTTATAAGGAGCGGTGGCGAGATCCCCTGGGAGACGGATGTCGTTCCGCTCAGGGCGCCGGGGGAGCCACGAAGCGATGAGCCGCTCTTCGGGGTGAAGTGGGAATAGGCTGCCTGATAGCTCTATCGAGGTGCTCTTCATCCACCCCTGCATACAGAAGACACCCCTCTCTTATCTCTTCTCCGGACACATGATCAGGTAACGCATGTATGATATCGTCGTCGTCGGGGGGGGCCCTGTCGGGGCAACTGCCGCACGTCTGTCTGCCGAAGCCGGCCTCTCGACACTCCTCATTGAAGAGCATGCAGCAGCCGGGCATCCGGTCCAGTGTGCCGGTCTCCTCAGCTCATCTGCCTTTGCAGAATGCGAGGTGACAGATCGTTCTGTTCTGAATACCATACAGGGTGCCCGGATCGTCTCGGGCAAGGGGAGCGAACTCCTCTTTGATGCAGAGAAGACGAAGGCCTATGTTGTTGACCGTGCCGCACTTGACCGCGAGATGGTGCAGGCGGCAGCCGCAGCAGGTGCCGATATCCGGATGAAATGTTATGCGGATTGGAAAAAACCCGGTCTCATCACGACACGGGGATCCGGTGGACGTGCAGAGGTCCCCCACCGGATCTGCATTGCAGCAGACGGCCCCCGGAGCGGGATTGCCAGATCGGCCGGCCTGCCCCGGCCAAAGCATCTCCTTGCCGGCATCCAGGCAGATATCGTTCTTCATCGCGATCCCCGGTTCGTCGAACTCCATCCGGATGCCTCGCCAGACTTCTTCGGCTGGGTGATCCCGATCTCAGAGACGAGAGCGCGTGTCGGCCTCTGCGGAATGCAGGATATCCCTGAACGTTTCTCGGCCTTCATCAGGAATTACTCGGGAACATCCGTTCATTGCGTCACGGGAGCAATCCCCCTTGGCCCCCCCGAAAAGACCTATTCCGATCGCCTCATGGTCTGTGGGGATGCAGCCGGGCTCCCAAAGCCCACCTCGGGCGGGGGGGTCTATACCGGGATCCGATCAGCCCGGCACGCGGTGGCAACTGCCGTGCGGGCATTTGAGGTGGAGAATACGAGAGCTGAGGCACTCTATACCTATCAAAGGCTCTGGCAGGCGGATATCGGGCGGGAGCTTGCCCTCGGGCTGAAGCTCTTTGAGATGCGGGGGCGGCTGAGTTCAGATGATGTCGATGTAGCAATCAAAGCCCTCTCGGCCCCGGAGATCCTGAAGATCATCGTGGAAGACGGGGATATGGATCGGCCGGGAAAACTGATCCGCCGCCTCATCTTCAAGCCCGAACTCCTGTCCCTCTTTGGTCGGCTTGGCATCATACACCTTTTAAGAAGTATGACATGATCGGGTATTGCAAATAATTCGTAATACTTTTAACCAATAAGGTGTTATAATCCTCTGGTGAACTCATGCATATACCCGATCCATTCATGCCAATCTGGCAGGGCGGAATCTACTGGATCATCGCCCTTATCTTTATTATTCTGGCCCTGAAGTGGGCGAGGAACGAGCTGACAGAAGATAAAATTCCGATGGTGGCGGTCCTCTCCGCCGGAATCTTCGCGATCCAGGCCTTCAACCTGCCGGTTGGCTTTGGGACGAGTGGACACCTGGTTGGAGGGGCACTGGTTGCCATCCTGCTCGGCTCTCCCTATGCAGCCGTCTTCGTCCTCACGCTTGTCCTGATCATACAGGGCATCATCTTCGGTGATGGCGGGCTCACCACGATGGGTGCGAATATCCTCACGATGGGAGTGATAGGCGGGTTCATCGGATACTCCTCCTACCAGGGGCTTCACCGGGCGACGAAGAGCGTGTATCTCTCCGCTGCCATTGCCGCATGGCTTGCCTGTTTCATCGCAGCACTTGCCTGTGCCGTGATGATGTGGCTTGCAGGCACCTTCCCGCTTGTGCCGGGGCTTGCAGCTATGGGGCTCTACCATGCGATCATCGGCATCGTCGAAGGGGCAATCACGGCAGGTGCAATCTACCTCCTCCTCCAGGCACGCCCTGAATTCTCCGAGATGGTGACGGGGGCGAGCAGTACATGAAGAATCAGCAGTTTATCATCATTGGCCTGGTTTTCGCCATCCTGATCGGAATCGTCGCCGTTGTTGTCGCCTCCGGCGATCCGGACGGTCTTGAGAGCAGTGCGCTCGTTGTCCAGGGACAGAAGATGCTCTTCGGCGACACCCCTGAAGATGCAGAAATTCATGAAGAAGAGGAGGGGCGATTCTCCTATGAATCACCATTCCCGGATTATACGTTGGGGGGAGAGGGAGGCACTGCCGGTGAAGCGGCCGTAATCGCCCTCGGCACGATCATCGCTCTCATCCTCGCTCTGGCTATTGGAAAAATGGCATTGGCGAAGAAATCATAATCTTTATCTTCTTATTTTTACTACTCTATCATACTTCCAATGCATTTAATCGAAACACGAAACCTCTGTTATGTGTATAAAAACAATGTCCCGGCACTTGACGGGATCGATTTTGTGGCACCCCGTAAAGCGAGCATCGCTCTCCTCGGGCCAAATGGGGCGGGTAAAAGTACTCTCTTCAAACACTTCAACGGCATCCTGAAACCGACATCAGGCGAAGTGCTGATACGTGGGGAACCGATTACAAAGAAGAATATTGCGGATATCAGGAAGTTTGTCGGGATCGTCTTCCAGAATCCCGACGACCAGATCTTCTCCCCCACCGTCGAACAGGATATTGCATTTGGGCCGGTGAACCTCGGGCTCGATCCCGAGACGGTCGCACACCGGGTGGATGGCGCTGTTGCAATGCTTGGGTTGGAGGATCTCCGCTCCCGTGTTCCCCACCAACTCTCGGGGGGGGAGAAGAAACGGGTTGCTATCGCAGGCGTTGTGGCGATGGAGCCCCAGGTGATGGTCCTCGATGAGCCGACAGCCGGTCTTGATCCGGGGGGAGTAGAAGATCTGCTGGCATTTTTAAAGACCCTCCCTGAAGAGTACGGGATGACCATCATCTTCTCGACACATCAGGTTGATCTTGTGCCGGAGATCGCCGATCTCGTCTATGTGATGAATCACGGCAGGATCACCGGCTCGGGAACTGTTGATGAGATCTTCTCCCATGAGGAGCTCCTCAACTCAACCCGTCTCCATATCCCGCCACTGCCACGGCTCATCAGGAAGCTCAGAAGAGACGGTGTTCAGATCGATATGGCATACCGGTATAGCGATGCCGAAGCAGCATTCTTCAGGGCATTTGGCAGGCAACCATGATCGAGGAGCTCTTTGCAATCGAGCAGGAGTCATACCGGGACAGCATTATCCACCGGCTGGATGCACGGGTGAAGCTGATCATCACCTTTGCGGCAATCATTGCAGTTGTATCGTTTCCATTTGAACAGAATCTCTATCTTGTATCCGGCGGATTCCTGTTCCTTCTGATCATCCTCTTTGCCCTCTCAAAGACCTCAATCAAAACCTATCTCATCCGCCTTGCCCTGATTCTACCGTTTGGCTTCTTCATCATCGTCGCACAGATCTTCTTTAAAAATCCACGGTATACAGAATTCACCGTTCTCTTTGATCTCCCGTTTGGAATTGCTGTGTACCAGGAATCACTCCTGTTTGCCCTGATGCTTACAGCAAAATTCATCGTCTGCGTCTCCTTCATCATCCTCCTTTCAGGAACAACACCGATGCATGATCTCCTTGAAGGGGCAGCACGGCTTGGGCTGCCAGCAGAGTTTACCCTGGTTCTCGGGATGACGATCCGGTATCTCTTCGTCTTTGCGGTAATGTATGGGTGTATCCAGGACGCGCTTGCCACCCGCTGCTTCAATGCCTATGATCGGGCTCTTTCCTACCGATACCGGCTCTCGACGATCGCCTATACCATCGGCACCCTCTTCCTCCGCTCCTTCGAGCAGGGAGAGCGGACCTATATGAGCATGCTCTGCCGGGGATATGGCCGCTCCTCTCATATCTATATCACAAAGAAACCTCTTCCGGCTCCTGACAGGATTGCTCTGTTGATAATCATGCCATTTATCGTCATCTTCCCCCTCCTCGTCTACCTCTTCTGACCGGATCATTCATCTGATCTCCCGGCAAGATGATTCTTTATGGAAAGCAAATTTGGCAGAGGGTTTGTTGTGAACCTCGTCCTTCTGAGCAGGCATTTTGCCCTCCCCCCCGAACAGGCATTCTATGGAGCATCCGATCATGTCACCGAGATGACCGTGCCGCCTTCCCTGAAAGGAACCGAGGTCGCTCAACTGACCGAGCGGCTGAAGAAACTTATTCTATGGCATAAGATCGGGATGGATGACAAACAGGAGGCCGAGGCGGCAAAAAAGCTCATCGCCAAACTGATCCTTGCCGTTGACCGGGAACTTGGCATTGAGGATCCCGATATGGGTTCATTCGACTGATTTTACCCCCTCATCCCGCTGTATTCGGTCATATGGGGAGAGCTATATCATCTTTAAGAACCAATATGAGAAGGTCTAGCAGCAGGTATAGATCCTGCCTGCATGAGGATGGCACAGAATTGTATCGGGGCATTTTCCCATCAACTGTGCCATAATCGGAGTCATATATGAGTACTACATATAATGCAGAACAGATCACCGTTCTGGAAGGTCTCAGTCCGGTACGTGAGCGGCCGGCGATGTATATCGGGAGCACAGACGGCCGGGGTTTGCACCATCTCATCTATGAGGTGGTGGACAACTCAATCGATGAGGCGCTCGCAGGATACTGCAGCCATATTGATATCTCAATCAACACAGACGGCTCCTGTACCGTTGAGGATGACGGGCGGGGTATCCCGATCGATACCATGCCCAAGTATGGGAAGAGCGCACTTGAAGTGGTCATGACGATCCTGCATGCCGGTGGAAAGTTCGACAAGAACTCCTACCAGGTATCGGGAGGGCTTCATGGTGTCGGTGTCTCGGTTGTCAACGCCCTCTCCGAGTGGATGGTGGCGGAAGTTTTCCGGGACGGAGTCATCTACTCGATGCGGTTTGAACGGGGGGTCGTCGTCTCGCCCCTTTCATCTGTACCGGAATCGCCGGATGAGCTGAGGCAGCGGCTGAGAAAGCGGTTTGGATCCGGGTATGAAGCGAAGGATACTGACGATCTCTCCTCCTATACCGGAACCCGGATCACCTTCAAGCCTGATCCATCCATCTTCGAAACAACTCATTTTGATTTTGATATCATCAGCTCACGCCTCCGTGAACTTGCCTTCTTAAACAGCAGCGTGAGAATACGGGTTCTTGACAGACGGAGCGGGGATGGAGAGACCTTCTACTATGAAGGCGGGATCAGCGAATTTGTCAAATACTTAAACGAAGGAAAAGAGACACTCTTTCCCGATGTGATCTCGATTGCAAGAAAGGATGAAGAGAATAAGATGGAGGTGGAAGTTGCCATCCAGTACAACAGCGGGTACGGTGAAACTCTCTTCACCTTCGTCAATAGCGTGAATACCCGTGAAGGCGGCACTCATCTTGAAGGATTCCGTTCAGCCCTGACACGGGCGATCAACAGTTCTGCAAAGAAGAACAATCTGCTGAAAGGTGATTTCTCCTTTAAAGGTGATGATGTCCGTGAAGGGCTCTGTGCCATCATCAGCGTCAAGATCGCAAACCCCCAGTTCGAAGGGCAGACGAAGATGCGGCTTGGGAACTCCAATGTACGGGGAATTGTTGATTCCCTTGTCTACAGCTGCCTCTCCGAATTTTTTGAAGAGAATCCGAAGATCATCGGGATCATAGCCGAGAAGGCATCCTCAGCAGCCCGTGCCCGTGAAGCGGCACGCAATGCACGGGAACTTGCCCGGAGAAAGAGCACGCTTGAGTCATCCACCCTTCCCGGCAAGCTTGCCGACTGTTCAGAACGCGACCCCTCAAAGAGCGAGCTCTATATCGTTGAGGGAGATTCGGCAGGTGGATCGGCAAAGCAGGGAAGAAACCGCAGGTTCCAGGCGATCCTTCCCCTGAGGGGCAAGATCCTCAATGTCGAGAAGGCAACCGAACATAAAATCTTAAAAAACCTCGAGATCAACACACTCATTTCCGCGATTGGAACCGGTATCGGGACAAATTTCAATCCTGATCGGGCCCGGTACCATGCAATCATCATCATGACCGATGCAGATGTTGATGGTGCTCACATCAGTACGCTCCTCCTCACCTTCTTCTACCGGTACATGAAGGAGCTGATCGATCTCGGGTATATCTACCTCGCCCAGCCCCCGCTGTATCGTATTGCACGGGGGAAGAAGGAGGTCTATGTCTTCCGCGAGGAGGAGATGCGAAAGGCGGTCGAGGAGATGGGCGAGACCGGCGTCCATGTCCAGCGGTATAAGGGTCTTGGTGAGATGAATGCATCCCAGCTCTGGGAGACGACGATGGATCCCGAACGCAGAGTGCTGAAACAGGTCAGGATCGAGGATGCAATTCACGCAAATGATATCTTCGAGAAACTTATGGGCGAGAATGTCTCTGCCAGGAAAGATTTTATCAAACGCCATGCAGGGGAGGTGAAGAACCTTGACATCTGAAGAACCGGCAATGCCGGCGGCACGGGTCATCTCGGTCCCGATAGAAGAGGAGATGAAGAAGAGCTACATCGATTACGCGATGAGCGTCATCATCGGCCGTGCGATCCCCGATGTCCGTGACGGTCTGAAACCGGTCCACCGGCGTACCCTCTATGCAATGTGGGGGTCAGGGAATACCTCTGACAAGCCATTTAGAAAATCCGTCAAGGCGGTTGCCGCCACGATGGAGAATTACCACCCTCACGGTGATTCCGCCATCTATGATACCCTTGTGAAGATGGCCCAGCCCTTCTCCTATCGGTATACGCTTGTTGAAGGTCAGGGGAACTTCGGCTCGATTGATGGCGACTCTGCGGCTGCAATGAGGTACACCGAAGCCCGGCTCACAAAAGCGGCAGAGGCGCTCCTGATCGATATCGATAAGGAGACGGTCGATTTCATCCCGAATTTTGATGGATCGACAGAGGAGCCAACAGTTCTTCCTGCCCGCATTCCGAACCTCCTCGTCAACGGAACAAGCGGGATTGCTGTTGGGATGGCAACGAACATGCCGCCCCACAACCTGGGTGAGGTCTGCACTCTCCTTGAACGGTTCATCGAGGAACCCGAGATCTCCGCCCAGGAGATCCTCTCAATCATGCCGGGTCCGGATTTCCCGACCGGTGGTATGATCATGGGATCTGCTGGCATCCTGAACGCCTATACGACCGGATACGGACGAATCATCGTTCGCGGCGTCTCAGAGATCGAGACCGGCAAGCGGGATCTGGAACGGATCATCATCAGCGAGATCCCCTACCAGGTCAATAAGGCACGGATGATCGAGAATATTGCCCAGCTGGTTCGTGAGAAGAAGATCGAGGGGATCAGCGATCTCCGTGATGAGTCTGATAAAGATGGTATCCGGATCGTCATCGAGCTGAAGAAAGGGATCAATGCCCAGGTGGTTTTGAATCTCCTGTATAAGCATACCCAGCTCCAGACCACCTTCGGGGTCATCAACCTCTCGATCGTCGATGGCCAGCCGAAGGTGCTGCCGCTCACGGATATCCTCCGGCACTTCCTTGCCCATCGCGTGGAGGTTGTCAGGCGGAGATCGGAGTATGAGTTGAAGAAGGCTCGTGCCCGCTTCCATATCCTCCTTGGACTCTTAATTGCACTTGACAGGATTGATGAGGTGATCGCGACCATCAGGGGATCGGCCTCGGTTGAAGAGGCAGGTACTGCACTTATCTCCCGCTTCGGGCTGGACGAGATCCAGGCTGATGCGATCCTGAAGATGCAGCTCCGGAGGCTTGCAGCACTTGAACGCCAGAAGATTGTGGATGAGAAGAATGTCCTTGAAGCAGAGATCAGACGCCTCATGGAACTTCTTGGAAGTGAGGCTGCAATCCTTTCGGTTGTGAAGGAAGAGACACGGGAGATCCGTGAGAAGTTCAGTGACCCGAGGCGGACCGAGATCGCTCATTCCGCAGAGTTCCTTGATAAAGAGGCACTCATTGAGGAGAAGAAGGTTTTTGTCGCCCTCACCGAACACAACTACATCAAACGGATGCCGCTGGATACCTACCGGCAGCAACACAGGGGAGGCCGTGGCATCATCGGTATGTCCACCAAAGAGGAGGACTGTATCAGCTCTGTCTTTGTTGCATCCACCCATGATTACCTCCTCTGCATCTCTGATCTGGGACGGGCATACTGGCTGAAGGTCTATGATATACCGGAGGGGACACGAACCGCACGTGGCAAGGCGATTGTGAATCTCCTGAATATCAATAACGAGACGATACAGGCAGTTATTCCGGTCACCGAGTTCAGGGATGATCGGTTCCTCTTCTTTGCGACGAGGAATGGAACTGTTGTGAAGATCGCACTCGATCAGTTCTCACACCCGAGGCAGACCGGCATCAATGCGATCAAACTCAGGGAAGGTGATCGTCTTGTCGATGTGAAATGGACTGACGGCGATCGCGAACTGATCCTGACGACACGTCACGGCCAGAGCCTCAGGTTCCATGAAGAGGCGGTCAGGCCGGTCGGCCGGGGTGCGATGGGTGTCCGCGGTATCTCGCTGAGGGATGGCGACCATCTCCAGGCGGTAACGGTCATCCATAACGATCATCTGCTGACGATCACTGAAAAGGGCTATGGCAAACGAACCGATTTCGACGAGTTCCGCGGACATGGCAGGGGCACGCTCGGTGTCCGGAACATCATCACCGATATCAGGTCCGGGATGGTTGTCGCTTCCCGTTCGGTCTCGGATACCGATGAGATCATCGTCATGACCGCCTCCGGGATTGTGATCAGGACCTGTGTGAATGAGGTTCCCATCCAGAAACGGAGCACCCGCGGGGTCCGGGTCATCCGGCTCGACGAGGGTGACCGGGTGACCGGGTATGCGAGCGTCACGCAGGAGATGCTCTCTTCACAGGAAGAGGGCGAATCTGATGAAGACCAGAACGAATAGATACAGGGGGGTGAATAACCCCTCTCTATGTTTCAGACAACCATTCACCTGAAGACCTCGGGGGAAGGGGATGTCATCGATATCACCCCTTTTGTCTTGGATGCTGTTCTTAAGAGTGGAGCGGAGAGCGGAGTTGTCCACCTCTTTGTCGTTGGATCAACTGCTGCCCTGACGACGATCGAATTTGAACCCGGTGCGGTGAGCGACCTGCGGACCGCGTTATCACGGATCGCTCCTTCTGATGTACCCTATGCACATGATGACCGGTGGGGAGATGGTAATGGCCGATCCCATATACGGGCGGCAATAATTGGCCCCTCCCTCTCAATACCGTTTGCTGAAAAGAGGCTCCTCAATGGAACATGGCAGCAGATCGTGCTCTGTGAGCTGGATATCCGCCATGCCAGAGACAGGAGCGTTCTGCTGACGATTTTGCCCTGAATCTCAGTCGAGTGGAATTGATTCGAGTTGTGAGACGAGTTCCCAGATCCGTGTGCGTGCATGCACCGGCATATTCGGATCATTGCTGACCTCGTCGATCTTTGAGATTGCGGTTGCCGCACGGAGACCGGGCTGCATCTTCTCGTCAAGAAGGATGTTCATGGTCTCATCGGCTACACGCCGGATATTCCTTGGAATTGTGTTATCATCCTTCATCATCTGTAAAATCTGTACACAATTTCGTATTGTATTGTTTGTTTCTGCCAATTGGAACCCTCCATCTTGCCTTCTAGTATTCCCCCTGTGGACTTATATAGTTTCATGGATGAAAGAGTATCTTTCATCATCCCTTATCGCCTATACAGATCTGGTGTTTATGGCAGAAATAGATGAGATAATGGCTGAATATCTTCTAAAAGGTGCAAAGATGCTGGCAAAGACCTGTCCGGCCTGTCATGCACCGCTCTTCGAATATAAGGGTGAGCGGTTCTGTGTGGTCTGTGACCAGGCTGCTGTTTCAGCTGCTGAACCAACATCCGGGTTGCCGGTGGATACGCTCCCGGAACAGAATGAACCAGGGGAGGTTCCCGTTCAGACTCCTCCTCCCTCCCGGGTGGATGCAGTGCAGGAGCTGCAGAGAGGAACCCTCTCCTCCCTGGCAGATTCCATATCAGATGCGATGGTGAAGCTCTGCGACAGGATGGGCAATGAGCCGGATCCTGCGCGGTGCCTCCTCTACATGCAGGCGATCAGGGAAGGGGCTCTTTCGATTGCGGCTCTCCGGGAGAAAGAGCCGCATCATCATCGGAAAGCGTGATATAGTTCCCGATACTTGTCTGTATCTCCTCTTTTACCTCTTCTTTTTCGCTTCTCTCCTGAAGGCGCCTCAGTCCGGTTGCCATAGCCTTCTCTCGTTTCGAAGAGACCCACCTGAATGTCTCGTCACTTGTCCCTTTTGTGACGAGGACGATGATCCTGCCTGCCGCACTTCTACCGGTACGCCCTTTCCGCTGGATGCTCCGGATCTCGGATGGCACCGCCTCATAGAAGATGACGAGATCGGTGGATGGGATATCCAGCCCCTCCTCGCCGACAGAGGTGGCGACGAGGACATGGTACTCCCCTCCCCGGAATCTCCGGATCGCCTCGATCTGTCTCTTCTGTGAGAGCCCCTTCTCCTTCTGTTTTGATGACTGGCCGACGAACCGGCAGGCGGTGATCCCCTCTTCTGTCAGGTACTCGACAAGCATCGAGACCGAGTCGCGGTAGCTTGCAAAGACGATTATTTTACTGTCGGGATCGTCAATGAGCTGATTCCTGATGATATCTGCGGTGATCCTGGCTTTTGGATGGATCTCTCCAGTTATGCCGGTGATGATCCGGATCATCCCGGTGAAGTGGTGATCCCTGACCATCCGCTGGCTTGCCTTGCTCCCCCTCTTTGAATTCCCCTCGAAATTGAGTTTTTCGAGATAGAGTGAGAGGGCACGCGATCCCTGTGACTCAGCCAGGATCACGGCATGGCGGAGTTTCATGATCTCGCCATAGAGGGAGGCTGCCTGGTAGGCGCGTGCATCACCTGCTGCGATCCGCTCCTGGATTGTTGCATGGAGTTGGGAGAGCACCTTCATTGAGAGCCCTTCCCGTTTTGGGAGTGAGTACCGGAGTGAGGCAAGTGTACCGAGGCGGCTGTCAATCATCGCCTCTGTCAGCTGGACGATCCGTTTCAGCGGCAGCGGCAACTCAACCGGGATCACTTCCAGTGTCCGCTCATGGATATAGGGGATCACATCGGGATCGGTCTCGTCCCGTGTCTCGACATGGGTGATCCCAAGATGGGTGCAGACCTCGCCAACGCGGATCTGATCGCTTCCGGGAGAGGCAGTCATCCCGAGGATCAGGGGTTTTTCTGCCTCTTCGAGATACTGTTCTGCAAGATGGGTATAGGCATAATTGCCGACTGCACGATGGCATTCGTCGACGATCAGAAGAGAGACCCGAGAGAGAGAGTAGCGGCCGCATTCAACATCGTTCTGGATCACCTGCGGAGTGGCACAGCAGATCCGGCAGCCTTCCCAGAGCTCTGCCCTCTTTGCAGGAGGCGTGTCTCCGGTGAAGCTGATGCAGTCTCCATCCTGTGGATCGGGGAGGTTCAGGGTGCTCTCAAAGAACCTGAGGTGTTGATCAACGAGGGGTTTTGTGGGCGCGAGGATCAGAATCCTGCCCCCTTCATTCAGAAGCCGGGAGGCGGCAACAAGGAGTGCGATCACCGTCTTCCCAAGCCCGGTCGGGAGGACAACAAGGGTATTCTCCTCAAGCGCCCTCATCGCGACTGCGAGCTGGTACTGGCGTTTCTCTACCGTATCTGGTCTGATGAACGGGTGCTGGATCGTATCCATCGTCTAGTCCCGTGAAAACGGTATCTCACCCCTGATGAGCCTCCGGATGGTGGATGGGATCTCATCAATTCTGACCCTGATCTGCTCCATGGTGTCGCGATCCCGGAGCGTGACAGCATCATCGTCTTTTGACTCGTAATCAACAGTGATCGCATACGGTGTCCCAATCTCGTCCTGTCTCCGGTAACGTCTGCCGATGGCGCCGGAATCGTCATATTCAGCCAGAATCCCCTCATCCTTTATTGCCTCTGTGATCTGGCGTGCGATCTCGTCAAGGCCGTCACGATTCATCAGGGGGAAGACTGCCACCTGCACCGGGGCAATTGCCGGCGGGAGGCGGAGCACGGTCCGAACCTCCCCATCGACCTCGTCCTGGTAGAAGGCATGCTCAAGGACTGCATAGCAGAGCCGATCTATCCCGTAACTCGGTTCGATGACATGCGGCATGATCTCTTCTCCACGCACCAGCACCTCTTCGTCCCTGATCTCGAAGAGGTCTGCCTCGATGAAGATCCTCTCCCCATCATATTCGATGAATATACCATCATCCTGCGGAACCGATGCAGCTATCTTCTCCCCGACCTCCTTTGCCCGGTTTCTGAACCGGGGGCCGAGCTTGCCCATCTTCGGGACAATGGCGTATCTTCGCTCGATGCGGGGCTCCTGGTACTGGATGAAGACGGTCATCTTCTCTCCCGAGACCGCTGCATGGGCCTTCAGATCATAATCGGTCCGATCAGCAATCCCGACCGCTTCGACCCATCCAAACCGGGCTGAATGGTACTCTGCATCCCAGCAGTCTGCTGCATAATGTGCCCGCTCATCGGGCAGATGCTGGCGGAACCGGATCTTTTCGGGATCAACGCCGATTTTGATCATGAAGTCATGGGTAACAGCAAGGTAATATGCGACATATTCGCTTGCGACAAGGCCTCTGTCAACTGCCTCACGCATGGTGAGGGTGATCGCCTCTGTTTCTTCCTGCTGCTGCTCGATTCCAAAGAGCGGCATCCTGTAATCTGCATACCGTGAGAAGTTCGGGTGATCTTTCTCCTCCGGGTGGACGAAGATCTCTGCTTCTGCCTGGGTAAATTCACGAAGCCGGATCATCCCCTGCCGGGGCGAGATCTCATTCCTATAGGATCTCCCGATCTGAACTGTACCAAACGGAAGGGAGTCGCGATAGAACCGGAGCAGGCGTCCGAAGTTGGTGAAGATCCCCTGTGCAGTCTCCGGGCGGAGGTATCCTTTCCGCTGTCCGCCCGGCCCGATTGATGTCCCAAACATCAGGTTGAAATCAAAGACAGAGACATCACCGAGAGGCTTGTTGCAGGAAGTACAGGTCTTGCCTTTCAGCTCTTCAGCAAGCCGCTCCTTTGAGAGTGCCTGGGCATTCTGGATCTCATATTCTTCAGCCACATGATCTGCCCGGAAGAACTCATGGCAGTGAGGGCATGCGAACATCTTGTCAGAGAAGCCTTTCAGGTGGCCGGAGGCGAGATAGATCGGCTCGATCCCGATCGTCGGGCATTCAATCTCGTAGTATCCCTCCCTGATCACATAGAAGTCCCGCCAGATATCTTCTATCCGGCGTTTCATCATCGCACCGAGGGGACCGTAATCAATAAAACCGGCTACGGAGCCATAAATCTCCCCGGATGGCCAGACATAGCCACGGCGCCTGGCGAGATCAATCACTTTTTCATATATATCCACCATTGGCAACACAACTCTTCCTTACTCTTTGGATGAGGCGGTATTTGATATGATTGTCATCTCGCTTCACTCCTCTTGTAGATAGACAAATTATTTATGGTATAAGCCCGATGAGATGTGAAGATCAGAGTAACAGGTCGATATACACATGGCTACCATCAATAAACAAAAAGATCTTCTCAAGCTCTTCGCCGATATCACCAGTAAGACAAAGATCGTCGAGCCGATGAAGAAGATCCACGGAACATTACGCGACCAGGATGCTGTTGAACGTGAAATAGCGCTTATCATGCGTGAAATCCTTGATGCGGGTCACTTTAAGACCAAACTGGAGCCGATACAGCTTGCGCGTCTGATCACCCTCTATCATGATGATAAAAACGATACTGAGATTGCACGGAGCCTTGGCGATGAGAAACTCTCAAAGACGGTTGCCAGGGCCCGGGTGCGGTTGAAGCTCTTCCGGGATCTTGATTTCAAGATGCCGTTTGATCCGGCAGTTCTTGACGATCTGCTTGCACAGGATCTCACCATGAAGGAGATTTCAGAGCATCTTGGGATCAGCCCTTCCACGCTCAGGGAATACCGCCATGTCCTTGATGAAAAGAGGGATACCACCCTTGATCCCTATCTTGAACGCATCCGTGATGTGATGGAGGATAGGGACTTAACCGAACAGATGACTCTGGCTGTCACAAGGGACAGCCTTGGTGATGCAATTGATATTACCGAGGCCGAGCTGATAGATATCAGCTAACTTTTTTTACTCTCTCACCCGATCTCTTCCCATGTATCTGTCATATTACGGACATTCCTGTATCCTTATCGAGGGCTCGAAACGTGTCTTAATCGACCCCTTCATCCCATCCGGCGATACTCCTCCTGATTGTGATATCGTCTGCGTAACGCATGGCCATGTCGATCATCTGGGAGAGACGGTTTCATTGAAACGCACGACGGTTGCACCGAATGAGCTTGCAAAGTACCTCGCAGACCGTGGTGTTCCTGCCGAACCACTGAATATCGGGGGCAGCATCCATCTGGATGAAGTTTTTATCTCGATGACACATGCGATTCATTCCTCCTGGATTGAGGATGCCTCTGGCGGCTACTATGGCGGACCGGCTGCCGGGTATATCATCAACATGGATGGCGTGACGATCTATCATGCCGGGGATACCGCACTCTTCTCGGATATGAAGCTGATCCGGGATCTCTACCACCCCGATGTTGCCCTGCTCCCGATCGGAGATCGGTTCACGATGGGGCCGGATGAGGCGATGATTGCCGCCTCATATATCGGGGCACCCCTTGTGATCCCGATCCACTATAATACCTGGGATAAGATCGCCCAGGATCCAGAGTCATTCAAGCATGCAATCGAGAATACAACTGATATGCGGGTTGCCATCCTTGCTCCCGGAGAGAGGAGGGAGATTCCTGATACAAATGCCCATACGTAATTGTGAGAAAGGATATCTGATGAAACGGTATCTGATCTGTATATCGCTCCTCCTCCTCCTGACGGCAGGCTGTGTCAGTGAGGCGGAACCGGCTGCGCCCGCCGATCCCCTGACCGGGGTATGGGTGCATGATTCCGGCAACCCGGTATTTCTCTTTGAGTTCTCCCCTTCCGGATCGGTGAATATCGTCTTTATGTCAATAGAAGATCCAGGCCGGCCCGGTTATGCGGATGTTGTCACCGGAAGATGGGAAGAGTCTCCCGATTCCCTTGCGATCACCTATACGGCTCCCCTCTCCGGGAACGTGGTGACCCTCCATCTGGAGAGGTCCGGTACATTCCTGGTACTGACCGGTGCAACGACTGCGGATGGTTCGGTTCTGGATATACAGGAACTCGAAGGAATCAGGTTCATCAGGGGAGAGTCGTATTCGGATCCCATGATGGGTGATTATCAGGTTGATATCCTTTAGGCTGACCGGTGGTACTCCGCAAGGAGTGCCTCACGGTACGCATCCTTCTTTTTTGTCGGGATGTAATTGAACTGTGCAGCCCTGAGCATGATCTCGTCTGCGATTTCCTGGTTGCTTGCGAGTTTTAGTTTCTTCACCTCTTCGATGATCCAGTCAAGCTTGTCGATGCCTGTTTCCTTGCCGTCAACAAGGATACGCTTGATCAGGATCTTGTCAGGAGGGGTTCCCCCGCAGACTGTGCAGTAATCGCCTTCATCTGCCATTCTGTTACTCCTTGATCATGGTGAGCGACATCTTGAACTTCGTGATTGCCGAGAGGGCATGCGGGGCGTTTGCCGGGAAGATGATCGAATCACCGGTCTTCATCTCGAACGTCTTTCCTTCAAGCCAGATCTCGCATTCTCCATCCAGGATGGTGACAAGGGCATCATAGGGTGCGGTATGTTCCGAGAGCCCTTCGTCTTCGTCAAAAGAGAAGATGGTGATATTGCCATGCTTCTGCTTGATCACCATCCTGCTTGCAACCGTTCCATCCTGGTACTCAACGAGCTCATCCAGCCGGATCACTTTTCCCTTTATCTCATCACTCATATTCCAAGCTCCTTTCTCTTCGCCTCGATATGTGCGGCGTGTGCGGCGATCCCATCGACCGCTTTCACCGGGTCCGGCTCAACCGAGAGGACTCCGCCAGTTAATCCTTTGAGGTCTTCTGTTAAGAGCTTTACCAGATTGGATGCTCCGGTAATGGTTGGGATCGGGTTTCACCGATACTCCCGAAAATATATGGGTCGGCAATACTGTTTTGCCATATCCTGTGAGTAAATCCTGGGTGGGGGGTGTATTCCCAGACCATCCATTTGATAGCATCTCAGGGTGAAGGAATCATCATGGATAAAATCATCAACTGGAATGAACTCTGGAAAGCAATTCATGCCAGTTCACGTCATCGTGTCGATAAGGAGAGCGATCCCGGGAAGATCTGGGATAAGAAAGCTGCCGCATATAACCGGATTACAAATGATGAGAAGGAATCGACGAAGCAGGAGCTCTCGATGCTCGATCTTTCGCCGACCGACACCGTCCTTGATGTGGGTGCAGGGAACGGGCGGCTGGCTGTCCCGATTGCAGGCATGGTATCTCATGTCACTGCCCTGGATGCATCAGAAGGAATGCTTTCACATCTTGAGCAGCGGATGGCAGCAGAAGGGAGGACGAACTACTCAGTTGTGGTAAAGCGGTGGGAGGATGTTGTGATTGGCAGCGATATCCCGGTGCATGATGTGGTGATCGCTGCCTTCTCCCTTGGTATCTATGATGTCGGAGCGGCACTTCAGAAGATGGATGCGGCTGCCCGCCGCTCGGTTCATCTCTTCTGGCATATGGGTGAATGGCGGGAGCCCGAGGAGATGGCGCTCTACATTGCAGTTCATGGCGAAGAGTCCACACGCCATAAAGGATATCCTGATGCCCTCTTCCTGGTGAACATCCTTCACGGCCTTCGCATCTATGCGGATATCAGGATCTACCATGCCCTCTGGGAGACGGTGTATGATTCGCCTGAGGAGGCGGCAGAGCAGTGGATCACGATGCATGCACCGGATTTTGAGGACCTCGATCTCGTCACCCGGCATTTCAGTGAGCGGCTCCGGAAAGATGATGCAGGGAAGTTCCATGAACGATCTGTCAGGACGACGGCAATGGTGTCGTGGAAGAAGGGGGAGTGATGGGAAGGGGAGGTAAGAGCTGTATGGGTGTTCCCCCTCGAAAAAGTGTTGCCTGAGTACACTTTTTGGATGGAAAAAGTGTCATTGAAGTACACTTTTTCGAAGATATGCGTTTTTTGTATTCCCTAAAATCGGAATCATCTCCGCATTATCTCCTCGGAAAGCTGTCTTCCCGGAAGAATGGACTCGTAGATTTCAATTTACACGATTAAATGATACTCTATCGGGATTGTGATTCCTTCATCATGGTAATGGCGAGGGGGAGTTTATTATGCCAGCGGATCAAATACAGGATCACCTGAGGAAGCTATGGCTGAGAGAAGTGCAGACTGGATGGAACAGGCAGATCGCGATCTCAAGATGGCACACCTGGCACGTGCCGAAGGGTTCTTCGAATGGGTTTGTTTCATCTCTCAGCAGGCTTCAGAAAAAGCGATTAAAGCCGTTTATCAGAAGGAAGGGGCTGTTGCATGGGGTCATTCCAATACAGATCTTCTTCGTGGGCTTGAACAGAAACATCCTGTTCCAAAGGAAATCCTGATATCAGCAAGGAAACTGGATCGCTTTTATATCCCATCACGATGTCCGGATGGATTTGGGGAGGGAAAACCGGCGGATTTCTTTGATGGAGGTGATGCAGATGATGCAATCAGCAGTGCGGGAAGAATCATTCAATTCTGTGCGGGTCTTCTGGCTTGACTATGATCTGATATGGGAACGATTACAGGCCAGGATAGGTGTCCTGGAATCACACCCTGAGATCCGGAAAGTGATCATCTTCGGATCATTCCCGGAGAAGCGGGCGGTACCGGGGAGTGATCTTGATCTTCTGATCATCGTTGATCCCACAGATCTCCCAATACTGGACCGTATTGAATACTATCAGCCTTTTTTTGAGGGGATTGGTATCGGGGTCGATATCTTTCCGCTGACTGAAGACGAGCTCCATATGCCGATTGCTCAAAAAGCACTCTCAGATGGGGCTCTTCTCTTTGAACGGTGATCCCTGGATCTGGTTCTGGAACAGTCTGAGTGATTAGTTTTGATATGAGTGAAAGATATATGATGGTATGAGGAGGATGGATATGTATGAGCGTTTCAATCCCTGTTTCACCGGAGATTAAAATCCGGCTGGATAAGATAAAGAGGCCCGGGGAGTCGTATGAGGAGGTTATTGAACAATTACTCGATGATCATGATGACCTGGATACTTCTCTCTGCTCAGGATGGGCAAAAAGGGCAAAGGAAGCTATTTCTGAATACCGAAGGGGTGAATCCCTGACTGAAGACGAGATTATAAAAAAATATGCCCTTAAATGACCTTTGAAATCCATTATTCTAAAGCAGCAGACAGAGATCTCTCTAAACTTCCAAATAAGGTCTCATCAGAAAAAGTTCATCTTGTAGATGGAGTCGGGCATAGAAGCACAATCTATCAACGATACGGTAGATAACAGGTTTCTTTACATTCTCTTCGCATTTTCGGCTCTTCTATCCCCTCTTCATCTCTTCCGGGAGCGGCTTGATCCTGGCCGGAGATCCGACTGCCATCATCCCCGCCGGTACATCATGCGTAACAACTGATCCCGCTGCAACGGCCGCCCCCGATCCGATCGTGACGCCGGGGAGTATGATGGCGGCCGCCCCGATTGCGGCATAGTCCTCGATCACCGGCCCCTCAAGCCGGGGCTTGCCGGATGGCGGGTAGCGGTCATTGGTGAGGGTGACATGGGGGCCGATGAAGACATGATCGCCGATTGTGGTGTGGGTCGGGATGAATGCCATGCTCTGGATGCTCACGTGTGATCCGATGGTGCAGTTCCCCTCGATGATGGTGCCGGTGCCAACCGAGGTCTGTTTCCCGATCGTCGTCTTCTCGCGGATCAGGACATTGTGGCCGGTGTTGCAGCGATCCCCGAGGGTGACATCGGCATAGAGGATGGTGCCGGATCTGAGCGTCACGCCTGCACCGATCACGGTGCCGGGATGGTCGGCTCTCCCGATATAGTCGCGGGAGGGAAAGCCGATGGTGACCGGCTCAAAGACGGTGAGGGATTCGCCGATGGTATTGGTGCCGTATTCGATCATCTGAAAGAGAGATGGGTGGGGATGGGAGAAAAAGGGAGGGGTAGAGTGAATAGATACACTCATCTCAAATGAGACTTTCTCATTACTGTGATTTAGACAGAAAGTATATATTACTAATATACAAAATAGATGTAAAATCAATATTGGTAATATGTATGTTAACCGATCGCATCCTTGAAGAGATCATCCTCGATCAACAGGAGGTATTCATAGCAAAGGATCCCGGTGTGAAGAGATCCATCAAGTACGACAGGTATATTCGGCACGATCAGATCGTCATCATCTCAGGGGTGAGGCGGTGTGGAAAATCGACACTCCTGCGCCAGTTTGCCGCCCACTACGACTCCTATTATTACATGAATTTTGATGATGAGCGGCTGATCGATCTTACTGCTGCGGATTTTTCCCGGCTCATGATCATCTTCCAGAAGATTGCAAAAGATACCCGGACTATCTTTATCGATGAGATCCAGAATATCCCGGGATGGGAGCGGTTTATCCGTCGCATCCATGATGAGGGGTACAAGATCTATCTGACAGGATCAAATGCCCGCCTCCTCTCTTCAGAGCTTGGGACACACCTTACCGGCAGATATGCAAAGATTGAACTCTATCCCTTCTCGTTTACTGAGCTTCTTACATTCCGTGGGATAGGTGCCGGTTCACTGACATCGAAGACGAAAGCCGATATCCTGAGAGCCTTTGATCACTACCTTGAAGAGGGTGGCTTTCCCGAATTTCTGAAATTCGGTGATCCGGAGTACCTGAAACGGACATATGATGATATCATCTACCGCGATATTGTCTCCCGGTTTGGTATACGGGAGGTGAAGGCATTCCGGCAGCTTGTTCAGTATGTCTTTTCAAATGCGGGAAAGGAGGCCAGTTACAATTCACTCGCAAAAGCAGTTGAGATCAAGAGTCCGATGTCAGTTAGGGCATACATCGGTTATCTGGAAGAAGCATATCTTGTCTTTGAACTCTACAGATACGATGCTTCCCTGAAACGGCAGTATGCAGGGCAGAAGAAGCTGTACGTGATAGATAACGGGATGAGAAATGCCATTGCATTCCGCTTTTCACAGGATACCGGCCGCTTGTTAGAGAATCTGGTATTTATCGAGCTGAGAAGGAGGGGTGCGGAGATATTCTTCTTCAAAGAATCTGGTGAATGCGATTTCATCATCCGTGAGAGAGATCACACAACAGAACTGCTCCAGATCTCCTATGAACTAAATGCGATTGATCGTGACCGTGAGATCGCAGGGCTCTCCCAGGCTATGGCGGCTCATGCTCTCTCAGAGGGTACGATTCTCACCTATAACCAGGAGGAGGAGATTCTCACCCCCGATGGGATGAAGGTTCATGTCATGCCGGTCTGGCGGTGGCTGATAGAAGGATCGGGGAAGTAAACCGGGTAATAGCAGCCTGTGATGATGCTTTCATCCACGGTGTCGCTGCACAATGCAGATAGTCCGGACTCGATCCTGTTTCTTTTCTTACAATGCAAAAAAAAGAAGATGGATGTATCATTTCTACCCAAAACCTGTTGTTTAAATGACTAATCCACATTTTATAGGCGATTTTCTCCAGTGCCCCTATGACCCATCTTCCTCAGAAGTGTCTACTATCTCACTGCTTCTTACCCTCATCAGGCGAGATCAAACCGATCCAGATCCATCACTTTGGCCCATGCCGCCACAAAGTCATGGACAAACTTCTCTTCTGCATCTGCACTTGCGTACACCTCGGCCAGTGCCCGGAGCTGGGCATTTGATCCGAAGATGAGATCGACCCTTGTGCCGGTCCACCTGGGCTCACCGGTTCTGCGATCGCAGCCTTCAAAGATGTCGGCGTCCTTTGAGATCGGTTTCCACTCGGTCCTCATATCAAGCAGATTCACAAAGAAGTCGTTTGTGAGCGCCTCTGGTTGTGTGGTGAAGACACCATGCCTGGTCTCTCCGTAGTTGGTGTTCAGCACACGCATGCCCCCGACAAGCACCGTCATCTCGGGTGCAGTCAGGGTCAGCAGTTGCGCTTTGTCAACGAGCAGCTCCTCTGCGGATACGGCATAGCGGGTTTTCTGGTAGTTCCGGAAGCCGTCCGCCTTCGGCTCAAGAACGCTAAAGGCGTCCACATCGGTCTGCTCCTCTGAGGCATCAGTTCGTCCCGGCGAGAAGGGGACTGTCACGGTATATCCGGCATTCTTCGCCGCTTTCTCGATCCCGGCACATCCGGCAAGGACGATCAGATCTGCAAGTGATACCTTCTTCCCACCTTTCTGTGCATTGTTGAATGCAACCTGTATCTCCGTCAGGATCTTCAGGATTTTTGCCAGACGGGCGGGCTGGTTGACCTCCCAGTCTTTCTGCGGCGATAGGCGGATACGTGCACCATTGGCGCCGCCCCGCTTGTCGGAGCCGCGGAAGGTGGAAGCCGATGCCCAGGCGGTTGCAACCAGCTCTGAAACCGGGAGGCCGGAAGTGAGGATCTTCTCCTTGAGGGAGGCGATATCCTTTGCATCGATCAGTTCATGATCGACTGCCGGGATCGGGTCCTGCCAGATCAGATCCTCCTCTGGTACCTCGGGGCCGAGATAGCGTGAGCGGGGGCCCATGTCGCGGTGTGTCAGCTTGAACCATGCACGGGAGAATGCCTCGGTGAGCTGATCGGGATTTTCCAGGAACCTGCGTGATATCTTCTCATACGCTGGATCGAAGCGGAGGGAGAGGTCTGTTGTCAGCATGGAGGGGGCATGCCGCTTTGTGGGGTCATGGGCATCCGGTACGGTGCCGGCGCCTCCGTCGCCCTTTGGCTTCCACTGGTGAGCACCGGCGGGGCTCTCCGTCAGTTCCCATTCGTGAGTGAAGAGTATCCTGAGGAAGTTGTTGCTCCACTTCGTCGGCGTGTTGGTCCAGGTGACCTCAAGACCGCTTGAGATGGTGTCACCGCCTTTCCCGGTGCCAAAACTGCTCTTCCAGCCAAGACCCTGCTCCTCGATAGGGGCAGCTTCCGGCTCGGGACCGACATGTGTTGCAGGACCCGCACCATGACATTTTCCGAAGCTGTGTCCTCCGGCAATAAGGGCGACGGTCTCTTCGTCATTCATTGCCATGCGGGCGAAGGTCTCGCGGATATCCTTTGCTGCTGCGATAGGATCGGGGTTTCCGTTCGGACCTTCGGGATTCACATAGATTAAACCCATCTGGACAGCTGCAAGCGGGTTTTCGAGGTTTCGATCTCCGGAATAGCGTTTGTCACCAAGCCATTCGTCTTCTGATCCCCAGTAGACCTCTTCTTCAGGCTCCCATACATCTTCGCGGCCGCCACCGAAGCCGAATGTCTCAAAACCCATCGACTCAAGAGCAACATTTCCGGCAAGGATCATCAGATCAGCCCAGGAGATCTTCCTGCCGTACTTCTGTTTTATCGGCCAGAGGAGACGACGTGCCTTGTCGAGATTGACGTTGTCAGGCCAGCTGCTGAGGGGCGGAAACCGCTGCTGTGCTGAACCGGCGCCTCCCCGTCCATCCCCAATACGGTAGGTGCCGGCGCTGTGCCATGCCATGCGGATCATAAAGGGCCCGTAATGGCCAAAGTCCGCAGGCCACCACTCCTCTGAAGCGGTCATCCGTGCCAGGAGATCCGCTTTGACTGCCTTCAGGTCAAGTGTTTTAAACTCTTCAGCGTAGTTGAACTCTTCTCCCATCGGGTTTGCGAGGGGGGAGTGCTGGTGAAGCACCTTCAGGTTCAGCTGGTTTGGCCACCAGTCCAGTATCGTTCTCCCTTTCCCACTCATCATTGGATTTCCTTTCCCCATTGGCGGGCTCGTGTTTTTGTCACTCATACTGTCATCTCCTGGATATCTCTTGGGTGGATTCCCCTCAGAAAACGGCCCCTTTCCCTATCTGTCCATTTGGATTGTTCACTGTGCGTTCGTCCGTTCTCAGTCTGTTACATTAAACTCTCATCTCATTAAATTGCCGGTGAACCAGTTGCCTGACAGGAGAGAATGATTGCGTGAACTGATAGGGAATATGATTGGCGTCGTCGTGACATGCTGCGTCACACGCAGGATCCCGATTAACCTGGATCCCAGCATATTCTATCCAGTTTAATTTACCTTTCCGGCCAGTTCTGATATCATTTTTATCGTTGTATATCCCTTTTCAGTGATCATATAATCACCCCGTTCGTGTCGCTGGAAGATCATGCCTGAATCGGTCAGCTTCTTGATATGGAAGAGAAGGTTTCCGCCACGGAGCCCGGTCATCTGGGATATCCCGGAGAACGTCCTCGTTTGTGTGATGAGCGATTTCAAGATCTGAAATCTCTGAATATTTGCAAGCGGCTCGATGATCTTCCTGACTGCTATCTCCTCGTCAATCTCCTGTATGGTATCTTCGCCTTCGATTTTATTGTAGATGCCGAGGGACTCCATAAGGCTGACCTGCTTTTCGAAGAGGCGACTGACCTCGGAGAAGCATGTATCGCATGTGTCGGAGGGGCCTTTGCTCTGCATGCTCTTCAGATCCTCCCGATATGAGCGGATGATCTCATCGGAGACGTTCCCGTCCTGTATATGCCTCGCGGTATTCTGAAGGAACTCCATAAATATTGAAAAGCAGCTCTCCCGCATAGCGCATTTTGCGACCATATGTGTGGAAAGATCTCCCCGCGCTGTTTCCACCTGCTGGTTCCTGAATAGATCTGCATAATTTTCTTTCAGCTCTTCGAGTACCACATTGATGTGCTGCTGGTTAGCATTCGCAATGAACCGTTTGAGTTCGTTCCTGAGCTCCAGGATCTCGGTCTTCAGCTCACCGATCTCGGTTTGATGATCCTGTTTCGTATTCACCATTATTCATCCTGTACTAATATCTCATGTACTTTCTAATTACTCTTAAGGTTAGTATTCTGTACTGCTCCCTTTTTGTATATTTTACTGACGCTTAAGTATATAATTATACCCTTCCCAGATAGTATGGTGACAAAGATGTCGAAATGGAAGTACACAGGAAAAGAAGTAAACCCGGAAAAGATCGACGAATCCCTGAAGACAATCAAGAGTGCATGCTTTGGATGTGAGACTCATAGCTCTGACTGTTCAATCGCAAAAGCTGCCGGGGATGTTGCGGAGATGATCGACGAGAAGAGTATTCCGGTGAAGGATCAGATCCATGCACAGATTTCTGGTGCCCTTGCTGGTGCGACGTTTCCAATAGCAACTCCGGATGATCTTATCGCTGCATTTCCGGATGGAGCCAACACGACATGCCGTGTCGGGGATCTGAAGATGACTGCAGGAGAGGCCGGAACACTGCTTAAACCCTCCGATTTCCCATTCAAAAGTGCGAAGGATGTTGCTGACATCATCGTATCAAGAGCAGGGCTCTGAGTATCCACCTCCTTTCCTTTTTTGATCGGGAAAATTCCCATTGAGTCAACATTTATGGGTGTATGCCTGCTGCCTAACAAATAAATAACCCTGGTTCGAATAATCCTCTTATGATCTCTCAGGAGCATGCAACAAAACGAATCCCGGTTCGTCAGAGTACCTGGGAAGAGATACAACGGTTGCGTGAACCCGGTCAGACCTATGATGATGTTATTGTCGGTCTGATTCGTGAGGGAAACCGGAATCGGCTGTATGATGAAACAGATCGGATAATGAAACGGGGTAAATTCGCGGAGCTTCCCCGTGAATTATAGGCTTCTTATTGATGAGGCTGATGCCCTTCCCTTTATAACAAATCTGCCGGCAAAAAGCCGACGTATCATTCTTGAAAAATTGCTCTCTCTTGAGAAAGATCCTTTTCCCGGAGCTGGTGGGGATAAAGAACTGATCAAAGCACCAAAGGGTCGGTCCGAAGAAAAAGTATATCGTCTCCATATCGCCCATAGTTTCACGGTCTTCTATCGGATTGAGAGGCTTAATAAGACAGTATTTATTACTGAAATATTGACCATTGAGCAGGCACACAAGAAATATGATCGCCTTTGAGAATTACTTCGATTGTTTCGAATCCGCAAAATGACTTTTCAGTGTAAAGGTTAGCCATTTCTTTCCACGCCCCCAAACACCATGGCACTCCGTCACACATCTGCTGCACCGAATCGTCGCCGTCTTTGCAATCCAGGGAGCGATAGGTGCCATGCAACGGAGGGGGAGCTGCCTGCCGATCAGCCACTGTGCTATCGGGACAACCGGCCCCGGCACCCGGGGGCTGATCGTCCGGCATCTGAAGACTTCAGGACCGTCAGGACAGATAGCACCTGCCGGGCAGGCTTTGATGCATCTTCCGCACCCAATTGCAGACATCCGGGTTCTGGTTCGCGTGATCTCCAGCACTCTCCAGTTTCAAAACGCCATTGGTCCTGAACAGATTCGATTCTCCGGCAATGACACCGGAGAGGAGGAGCCGGGGGCCATGCTCTCTGTTCAGGAGCAGGGTGCTCTTTCCGGGTGTTCCAAGGCCGGCGGCAGCGGCAACCTGCTTCAGCCGCACCACACCCCGCACCCGGCCATCCCCGATCCTGACCGGAAGATAGAGGGGTACATGCCTGGCAATGATGCCTTCTGCCTCAAGCAGACCTTCAAGCCGGATTGCAGTCTCGTTCAGCCTTTCGGCAATTCCGAGCAGGATATCCGTCTGTTCCCGAGCATTTAGGGAATATGCCTCCACAGGAACTGCCTCTCCTGAGACGAGCACCGATTCTCCGGAAGGAAAGAACTCCAGTACATATCCCCCTATCCCTCTCTGCGAGGGTGGGGAAGGCGGCCTCGCCGTACGTTTCTATTGTTTCATCCCGGAAAAAAGCATGCATATCCATCTACTATGTCTCAATTGCGATCACTCATCAGGCTACCGATAAAGAGAGGAGCCAGCTGGTATCCGGTCTCTTTCATCTCCCCTTCTTCTCTTCAGTACCCGGCTTTCCCAAGGATCTCCTTCACCGAGAGATAACCCGGCGTATCATTGGGGAGATCCAGAAGCGATCTCCCGGAGAGGACAGACTCCTGCACCAGTGGGTCCTGTACCACCTTCCCGAGATACTCATGTGGGAGGGTTGTCTTTGCCCGTTCCTCTTCTGACTCCGGGAAGAGATATCCCCCCACGATGAAGAACCGGTCCATCCCGATCTTCACCTCCCTGATGATCCGGTGTGCCCGTTTCACATGCTCAAATGACTTGTGCGAGGGGCCGATGATATCGAAGATATCATCAACCTGGCTTGCCACCTTCCGGTTCAGGTGCTCAAGTCCCGCTGGGGAGTCGATCAGCACGTACCGGTAGTTCTTTGTAATCGTTGCAAGTGCTCCCTTCAGTGCCGAGTCCGGAAGGCAGTAGCAGCCCTCCACCCACTTCGTCCCGATCGAGATGAGATCGAATGCTCCTCCTTCATACAGGCCATCCTCCCAGATCCGGCTCTCGATCCGTTCGGTGGGGGCAATCCCTGTCGTGGTGCCGCCCCGCTTTATAAAAGTCTCTGAGATGAGATCTGCGATCGTCTTCACGCCTTCCTTCTCGAGATCGACCCCCACCATCTCGGCGAGGTTCTGGTCGGGATCGAGATCGACAAGGAGGATCGGGATCTGATCCTTTGCGATGAAGTGCTTTGCCGTAAGCGCCGTAAAGCTCGTCTTTCCTGTTCCTCCCCGTCCCATCGTCACCAGTGTCTTCATATCTCATTCACCATCCATTTCCATTCTCACTCATCATCTGCCTGCTCCGAATTATCAATTCTTCAATTCTGAACGCAAGAGCGGGAACCCCTCTTCTCCTCACTATCCGCTTCTCCATCAGGTTCCCGTCCTGATACCTGATCCACTCTGCCGGGGAAATACTCCTCCTTCCCCGGAATGAAGAGGGCGGCGGTATACTCCTCGATAAAGTCAACATCAACGAGGAGATCGATATAGACCATGATACCGGCAATCTTCTGCGCCTCCCTCCGTTTGGCTCGCGATACCAGTGCCGCATATGCACCTTTCAGTGAGGTGTTTCCAACCGGGTGCACCTCTGCATTGGGAAAGTATGGGATGATCCCAAACTCAATGGTGTTGTGAATATCCACAAACGCCCCGAACGCCCCTGCCAGGAATATATGCCTGATATCCGTTACTTTCATCCGGTACTTCTTCAGGAGCACGCCGATCCCTCCGCAGAGGGCGGCTTTTGAGTCCATGAAGTAGTCCATATCCGTTCTTGTGATGACGATATCCCGGCCAGTTGCAGCATCCTCTGCTTTTACAACCACGTATTCAGGGCCATTGTGCCCTTCCCGGACGAGCGGATGGGCGGTGAAGATGCCCTTGAAGTCGATGATACCTGCCTTAAACATCCCGGTGACACAATCGATCAGCCCGGACCCGCAGATGCCGCGTGGCTTCCCACCCCCGATCACCATGCAACGCGCTTCCCCGGTATCCGGGTCGATCGCCACCTTCTCGATTGCACCGTGCATCGCGCGCATCCCCGAACTGATCCCGGCCCCCTCAAATGCGGGGCCCGAGGCACAGGAGATCGAGGCGATCCAGTCTTTATTACCCAGGATGATCTCCCCGTTGGTGCCGAGATCGATGAAGAGGGAGATCTCCGACCCGCAATGGAGTCCTGAGGAGAGTACCCCGGAGACCGCATCGCCGCCGACAAAGCGGCTCACGTTCGGGAGGCAGAAGCAGTAGGCTTCGGGATGGATATTGATCCCAAGTGATGCTGCCTTCCTGATAAACGGCTTCCGGGGAACATCGGCATCTGCCAGCTCGAGGTATCCCGGGTCGGTGCCGGTGAGGAGGTGGTTCATCACGGTATTGCTCGAAACAGCAATCTCCACCAGATCGAGCGGGTCCACGCTGGCAGTCTCTGCAACACGCTGAATGGCAATATTGATACTCCCGGCTGCCGCCTGCTGGAGGAGCCGGAGTCCGTCTCCTTTCATGGCAAAGGCGATCCGGGTGATCACCTCTTCCCCATAGGTGATCTGCTTGTTCATGGTGGTCTCTTCAGCAATGACAATACCTGACTCCAGATCGACGAGTGCACAGGCGATCGTTGTCGTCCCGAGATCGAGGGCGATGCCGAGGGGCGGGCCGGCCTTCTCCTTCGGTATGGCATCGATCACCTCGGGATAGCCGTTTGTCTCGGTCAGAACGGCCACGAGCCCTGTATCCGATTCCTGCATCTTCCGGTACACTGAATCGCTGATGACAGGCCTTTTCCCTGAATACTCTCTCAGGCGGATTGAGGTACCTGCGTGGGGAAGGACCCGGTTGGATCTGATCTCAAGTGGATACAGCCTTACAGATGGGTCTATCCCTCCACAGTCGCATTCACCGGAGAGCCCGCAGAGGATCTGCGGCCGCTCGATCCTGCTCTCGACCGGGATCGTCACCTCCATGTTCCCGGTCACGAAGATCTCGCAGGCGAGACGGTACCCCCGTTCCCGTTCTGCCATTGTCAGATGGTTCTTCTGGGTGAGCCTCTTCTCTCTATAATCACCGGATTCGATGATCACCCTGCATTTACCGCACTCCCCCTTGCCCCCGCAGATGCTCTCGATCTGCACGCGTGCATTCCTGAGTGCGGCGAGAAGTTTCGTCCCCTGCGGAACGGAGACGACCGTATTCAGTGGGTGGACGATTACCCTGCACTCCTCTTTCATTCATCATCCTTTGGCGGCCAGTATTCCTCGATAAACCGTTTCAGGCCAGATGAGTCCTTTGGACCGACAAGTACCCGCCAGCCACTCACCTCTTCAGTCTCCCCGGAGAGGCGTGCTGCGAGGCCGGGGATGATCAGGGTGTGGTGGTCGACGATCTTCTCAGCCTCGTTGATCTTCAGCGCCTCTGCCATCACGTCAGAGGTGAGGTACCGTCCGGCAACCGCACTTTCGACACTGATCCCGCTCGTATCAACGACGATTAAGTGACAGTCGAGATGGGTGGACTTGATATCCGCTTCCACCGTGAAGAAGGTGAGGGCATAGTTTGTGGTGATCAGGAGCGGGGAGTTCTTGTCCGGATTCCCAAAGGACCTGACACCGGGTTCGACCGATACCGGTTTCCGTGGGTCAGTGTAGATATTGAACCGCCAGATCAGCTGGGGGAGGATGTTCCATGCATCCATGCTATGCATGATGATGAGATCCGCATACCGGGAGATGAGCATCGCCGCCATGTACGTCTCCTTCCACTGTACCGCCTCCTTTGCGAGCTCTTCCCCCGCCCAGGCGGCAATCGGGGTGCCGAGGAGCGGGAACCCGGCGAGTTCGTCACGGGCGATGCATGCCGCCCTCCTGAGCTGGGTGAATGTGTAGATGGTTCCGGCAAACCCTTCATCCGGGAAAGTTCCGGGATCGAGGACCAGATCCAAAATGCCGCATGCTGTCAGGGTCTTAACAAGGCTCCTGAGAAGGGCGATATCACCTGGTGCGGATGCAACAAGGGGGGCATCATACCGGAGGGCGAGGTCGGCCATCGCCTGCCAGTTCTCCTCAGTCGCCGCATAGATGAGAGGGCGGCGATCACCTGCCTCGGCAAGCCCCGCCTCCATCACCGCCGGATCGAGGGAGCAGAGGATCAAAGGATATGTGGTGGCACCAGCCGCCGTCTTCACCGTCTCCCTGAAGGCGGCGGAATCATCGGATACAGACCGGATCGCGATCCCGTCCAGCCGGAGATCCCGCCCGATGTACTGGTAGGTGAACCCCTCGATTGCTTCAATCCGCTTCAGGATATCTTCTTTCTGCATGCTGTCATCGATATCGATGATAACCGGGGTCGGGTTATGGTAGGTAAAGTCATGCCGGTAGAGGACATGTTTTCCCCCGATAAGAACTGCATGCTCTCCGGTTCCGATTGTTACCGCCTTCACGGGAGGAGCAAGGAGTTCGCCCAGATCATGCAGAAGGTTTTCGTACTGTTCGGTTGTAAGCGGCGGGCAGTCCGGGATGGTATATTCGCCATTGACCAGTTTTGTTGCGAATGCCATGCAGTTTGCTTCGCCGCATTCGCCGCAGTTCGTCTTTGGCAGGAGCTTATAGACATCGATCGGGCTGATCTCCTTGATGCTCTTCTTTGCATGAGTATTGGCCATATCTTCCACCCCTCCTCAGCACCTCGTCCTCACCCAGTCGGGTGCCTGCGGAACCGCGATCTTTTGCTGCATCATCCATGTTCTGACATCCTGCATCGTCTGGACGGCTGCGGGATGCATCATCATGAAGATATCCACTCCCGCAAGGAGGAGGATGAGGGCATTGATCGTCTCCCATATCGGCCCCCTCATCTCCTTCGGGCTGTATTCAGGATCCATCGTCATCCATGCCTCCCGTGCCGCCCAGGCATTTGTGGATGCTGAGATCGTTGGGTGCTGGAGTTCGGCATCCCCCATCAGTGCGGCATGGCGTGCACGTTCATGGATGGTGAAAGAGTATTCAAGCCCGTATCCGAGTGCAACTGTCGTCAGATCCATCACGATCTCTTCAGGAGGCAGGTATTCATAGAGCCGCCGGTTCAGTTCCTTCGCACTATTCAGCTCAAGTCCGGTGAAGGCGAGGAGCAGATGGCCGTTATCATGTGCGGCTTTTGCCACCCCTTCAAGGGTCTTTGCCTCGGCCATATCGAGGGTGACGGAGTTTAAGAGCAGCCGCTCGCCGCCTGCCCGTTCGGCAACCTCGGTGAAGACGGCGGCATCCTTTTTGGGATCTCCGCATCCGCCAATAATAAGCGGAACATCCACTGCCTGGAGTACCTCTTCAACAATATTTGCCGCTTCCTGTGGCGATCGGTCATGGATGAGCGGATCGGTGCTCATCAGGTGAACCGTTACACAATCTGCGCCGAAGGTGTTTACATTCATCCGCGCCCACTCCGCAGGATCATCCATCACATCCAGAACAGCGGCCTTCAGGGTTTTTGGCAATGCGACATCCATATCAAAGACATCCATTGAGATCGCAGTCCGGTTCTTCGGAGGAAGAGCGGGATTAGAGAATGCGGGTGTAGTTGATCCGCCGATGGTAATAGTGCTCCCCCTGCTGCCCCCGTCTTTCTTCGTTGCACCGAGTGTGACCTCCCGGATCGAGCCGGGATACTTCTCCGCCACCGGGCTGAAACCCTCCTGTAACAGCTCAGTCGGCCGCTTCGGATCTTCTGGCAGGACGATTCCGGGTACGCCGCTGATACCAACCGGGATAAAGAGCTCAAGATCGCCTATCTCCATCCTGAAGTTCTCAAACTCGACCTGCTCCACCCCCGAGAGGAGCGAGAGCAACCGCTCGCCGAGCACGGAATCTGCATGAATCTGATTCTTCTTCATCATTGCATCTCCCCCCGTCCTGGTTTTTTCGGTTGCACAGGCTGGATGATCACCTTGTCCGCATAGATACGGGCATTCTTGAGGAGAATCCTGAATCCTCCGGTGGTGATCGGGAGTTCGCCTGCGGTGATCACCGCCGTCTCTTCCGCCTCTTCGGCAACCTCAACCCATCGCGTGACAACCGGGTGGTTCTGTCCGGTCAGGAAGGTTTTCAGCTCATCAATGGTGGTGGCATCCTTCTCGGTTGCGATCGCACCAAAGACAGATTCGGGAATATACTCCTTCAATCGCTCCTTGATCTCTTCAGGTATCCATACGACCGCCTCATATCCGCCATCTGCCTGGAGGAATTTCCGTGAACGCATGTATTCGATCGAGATCCCGTGGAACCCGTCGATCTGTCGGCCTCCAGCAGTCGAATCAGCCATTGTAGAGAAGGGAAGGCCGTTTACGGCGAGATCGCGGAAGCCACGGTGGACGATGCCGTATCCTTCCACTTCAGGAATATAGAAGGCGATCGCCTCAAAGCAGCCGCAGGAGGTGTGGGGGTAGCCGAAGCCCGAGTAGAGATAGATCCGGTTTACCTCGCCCATCGATCGCTTTTGAGCACTCTCATTCACCCCGGTGTACTCACCCGCCTCCGGGTCGAGACAGTCTCCTTTCTCGATCGGGAAGATCGGCCCCTTCGGATCGATCCTGGCAGCAGCCCGCCCGTCGAACCAGCTGATCGCCCCACAGTTTGCATACCGTTGTGGGGTGACGACACAGACATGGGTCGGTGCAAAGGACTGGCAGAGTGCACAGCCATAGAAAACATCCACATCCTCGTCAGAGAGGCCGCGTGCCCGTGCATCCCGTGCCTCATAGATGGCCAGTGCCTCTGTGTATAGAGGGCCTATCTTTTCGGGATCGGTGATGAAGGTGATCTGGATCTCCTGTATGATCGGCAGCTCGTTTCTGAAGAGCTCCTGCATCGCCATTCCGATGAACCGGAATGAATTGAGCCCTTTTTTAAAGGATTTTTTAGAGAGGCGGATCCAGATATCGTACCGCTGGTTAAGATGCATGAAGCCTTCGATATAGTTGGAGTATTCGTGGATACGCCGCTCGATCACCCCCTCCAGATTCTCCTCAAGTTCAGTCCCTGCGATCTCGATTAAGATCCCGAAGGGATGGCTCTTTCCCTCTTCGAGGTCAGGGATATCGGGGCCGATGACATGGATGGCACCGGATTCGATCTCCTCTGCCGGTTTCAGCCTGACAAGCTCGAACTTCTCAGCAACCTTCGGGCCGCCGAGTTCAAACTGCATGTCGCTCTTTCTGATCCGCTCACCCTCGTGGACAAGCCCGACATCTACGGGAATATCTTCGAACATCGCTTAGTCCTCCCTGTTCACGAGAATTGCTTCAAGGTTCATGATCCAGTTTTTGATTGAGATATTGGAAAATGACCATCTGGCATTTGGCTGGTAGACATTGTCAAGGCTGATCGTCTTCAGGTTCGGGGCGAAATTCTTCAGCCCCGAGAGGATCGTCCATCCCATCTGGTAAGGGAGGCCGACGAAGATGGCAAGGTCATGCGGCCCTTTTCCGTCAACCCCCTGCCATCTCGGATCGGTGAGCCTGTTTCCGATATCGACAGCGGGCATCACCGCATCCGGGGTAAAACCCCGTTTCAGGAACTCATTGTTTGTATTGCCGGTTGCGACCACCTGAATGTTGTATCGTTTTGCCATTGCAATCACATAATCGATCAGCTTCTTCTCTTCAAGGTCGATCTCAGCGGCAATGCTCCCGACGACGAATATCGGCCTTTTTGCACGCCTGATCATCGCATCGGCAATCTCTGGCTTTGTGATCAGTGAGGCTTTCTTTGGTCCGGCCACCTCGGCGGTCAGCCATGCTTCCTGGCTCATGGGAACGCCTCCTTCTCTGGAAGGAGAGTGGGATCGGGGATCACCGTCTCCTTCCAGTCTTTCTCTTTAAGGATGGCGACGATATCCTCTTTCATGGTGATCGGAATATCCGCCTCCATCCTGACGAACCGGTGGATGTCTGTCGGCATCGCTCCGAGGAGCCTCCGGTGGAGATCGATATAATGTGTCAGTTTCAGCGCCCGTCCACGTGAGGTGTCATTTGGCCTCATTGAGAGCTTGGCGATCATCACCATCGCCTCCTCCTTCGTCTCGACGGCAATGAAGAGGTGTTCTGGGACCGGACCCACATACACCTTCTCGCCGGTCCGTGTATCATCGACATACCAGTCTTCATCATGGTCAGATCGTCCGAGGAGCATCCTCCGGTACTTCGTGCCATGTGGCCCGACGATCACCGGTATCCCGAGCCGCCAGAACCCGGCCGCAATCGATACGGCCTTCTGTGACATCGCACCCCAGGCCACCCCCACAGCACCGACCCGGTTATAGACATAATCTGCGATCTCCGCATAATTGCCGCGGAGGTTTCTGCGTGCGAAGATGCTTGCAATCTTGACGGCAGCACCGGAGATGTGGGCATTCGAGACACATGAGCCGACATTCACAATTGCCCCGGCTTCGAAAGTACCTGAATATACCTCATAGGGTGATTTCCCATCCTCATCCCGGTACATGCCGATCGTCATCGCGGCACAACCAGAGGTGCAGACGATGAAACGCCGGTTTGCAAATTCTATCGCCATCTCAGCAAGTTCATTACCGCCTTTTGGATAGTTCGCACACCCGACGAATGCGACGATCCCCGGGATCTCGCCGAGGACGATCGGCCCGCCGACCTGCCGGATCTCGATATCCTGGATCGCACCCCGACCTGCCCGGAGCTTGAAGGATTCGTTTCTGAGCGTATCTTCCCCTGCTGCTACGATTAACGAGTGAATTGGGATCTCCTGGGGGCATGCCGATTCACACCTGATACAGCCGACACATGATTCATAGATCCCGGTCAGCATTGCAGGTTCGCCACGGCTGAAGGCCTTTAACGCATCGGGTATATGGATGTCATTTGGGCAGGCACGCCGGCATTCCCTGCACTGGGTACATTCCTTTGCCATCTCCAGCGCTTCTGCAGGTGAGAGGAAGATGCCACTCTTTTTCTTCTTCCGCTTTGGTGCTATCTGCATCGCAGTCCTGACGGCAACGACCCCGACCTCCCCGGGATTCATGATCAGGGCGCCGTCGATCTTTCCGCTCACGAGGTCGTCGATGATCTCTTCAGGCGGATCCCCTGTTCTGTCAGTGAGTCCAAGGCAGTTCTTCCCGCTGGTTGCGATCACCGGGATCTTCAGGGCACGGGCTTCATCCAGTACATCGGTCCTGATGCATTGCTCGTCAACGACGATGATATCGGGAATGCCACTCCTGATATACCGGATCTGCCAGGATATCGGGCCGATGATCTTTGCCTTCGATGAGTACCGCGTCATATCGATCCCGGTGCAGCAGATCCCGGTCACCTCGATATCGCCGATCAGCTCGTTATCCTGCATATAGTCCATGATCTCAACAGATGGGGGAACATTATGGCCGATGACCAGGATCACCGGCCTGGTGGTGTCAACCGAGCCAAAACCTATATCGACAAGGGGTGCATTCGGATCAGCTTTTGGGAGATCATATGAGGAGATCTGGGCAATATCCGCAACCTCCATTGAGAGATGATCGATCATGCCGGTGTGCATAACTTTTGATTCCAGATCGACGGGGTTGCCCTCCTGCCCGGTATGGGTGCAGGCAAGGAGTTGTGTGATCTGCTGCTCCGAGTAATCGAGCACCATCTCCAGATCGCCAAGCGTCTCCGGCTTCATTCCACAGACGAGGCGGGTGATCGGCGCTTCTACCTTGATATTCAGGCCGCCGGGATCGAGCCGGGTGTCTGCACCGAACTCCTCGATCAGGTGGGTAACCAGCTCACGGGCATGGCTTGTATGGGTTGCTGCTCCGATACAGGCGGCAAGGAGGACGATTCTGGACTGCTGCCCCGGCATCGTGATGCCGCATGCACCCTTCTTGTCTCCGGTCAGGTCGCATTTGCCGAAGGTACAGAGGCAGCAGAGATCACAGAATGGGAGGTAAAACGGCTTGTATCTATTCAGGAGGGTCAGATCCCAGTTCCTGAGTGTGGACATCGACGGAAACGGCGTCGGCCCCTGCGGTTCATCCCAGGTCTCCTGTGCGAGCCTGCCAACAGAAAATCTGAGATCTTTGATATTCCCTATCTCGGTCTCGATCTCCTTGATACTGATATTGATCTCTTTTGTGCCCATTACTCCCACCATCTGTTTCTCTTATATAGGATTCATCCACCCCGGTTCTGGTACATATTGGGCGAACCCTGTATATCAGTGATTCAATCCTTTATGGGGCTAAAATAGTTTCTATCGGAGTCATTGGGTGGATTGGGGGAGATCATGACGGTTCTGGCAGAACAGCTGCCCGGAAGATGAGGTGAAATGTGTCGAAATCGCGCGTCTCCGGTCACCTCAGTATCCGGATCAGTCGAGGAGATTTGGTATATCCTGCAGTTCCAGGTGCCCGGCGATCGTCCGGGTGACCAGGGGGCCGGGCGCCTGCCCCTGGAGGCTGAGGGTTGCGATGGTGCGTTCAGCAATTGCTGCCGGATCGATCGCTCCTTCCGCAACCGATGCCCGCACTGTCGCATGCACCCTCTGAATAGCGGCAAGCCCGATATCCATTTTGAGATAGGCATCTTCTCCTTCGGCGGGAAGATCCCATGCGGGGAAGAGGATGTTCACTCCTTCGAGCTCACGGAGCCGTTTGATGGATGCAACTGACGCGTGTGGATCGTCGTAGATGGGGAATCCACCCTGAACAGGTATGGAATCGCCTGAAAAGAGGATGCCGGTCTCCTCCATGAAGAGTGAGATGGATCCGGGTGAGTGGCCCGGCGTATGGATCACCGTCATTTCGGTTATGCTCTCTCCTGATGTATCAGGGATGATTGAATCGCCGTCCTGAAGCTCGCGATCAATGGTGATGGGGCCGCTGATCAGCGACTCGAAGCCGGGCACGGGCCGCTCCCTGTGCTGGAGATCCAGGTCCTCTATCCAGGCACGATCCGCTGTGTGCGCCGCGATTGTGCACCCGGTTGCCCGCTGGATTGCCCATGCCCCTCCCATATGATCCGGGTGGGCATGGGTCAGGATGATCTCTCTGATCTCGCGGGGATCGCGGCCGGCTGCCCGGATCGCCTCAACGATCTCGGTTCCGCATCCGGCAACCCCCGAGTCGATCAGGGTGATCGTCTCCCCAAAGACCAGATAACAGTACACGAACCGATCCAGTGTGACTCCGGGTGCAACAGGGATCGTAAAATTCAGTTTCAGTGCCTGAACAGAGGGTGCGATTGCCATAAGATCTCCTTATGAAGGGTATAGGAAGGAAGGAGGTATAAAAAGTACTGGTAAAATGTACTTGTACAAATGCTGGTGTGGCAGCCCCCTCTTTCACGTTGTCTGCTAAAACCCTGCCACCCTTAAACGATCAGCTCAGAAGGTTACCCGTGGGGCTTCTGCTTCCCGCATATTGTATTCCATCGTCCAGAAGTACGCCTCGCCGTGGGCGATCCTGAAGACGACAAGTTTTGGATCGGCTGCACCGGTGATCCCGATATCATGGAGCCAGGGGCGGTCTTCGATCAGCTTCTCCCTGAGATATATCTCACTGACCGGCTCGATCGATCCTGCAACCCGCATCATCTTTCCGGCACCGTCACCGGGAGCAAAGAAGCAGAGTTCAAGATTGGGGTTTTTTGTGAGCTGTTTCCAGACATTCTTTCCAATACAGGTATGGTAGTAGAATCCTGTCTCATCGGCAAACCACATGGCAAATGCCCGGACCCGTGGCTGGTTACCGTCCATGGTGGCGATATAGGTCACCGGGTTCTCATTTGCGAATGTAACGCATTCGGAAAAGTCCATTTTGGTTCCTCATAACTCCATTCGGGAAGGAGAAGGATAAATATTGCGGGGAGTCGGGGTGTCAGGGAGGAGGTCTCTTCAGTTTTCTGAATGCCTTTACAACTCCAGCATATGGCTCTCTTTTCGGATATCCTTCCGTGGACTGCTGCTGCTTCATCCCCTCGGTAATTGACCTGTGTTGATTGCAGTAGATTGCGTGGAGTGTCTGGACAATTGCCCTGGTGTCGCCTTCATCTGCCTCGGCGAGTGCATCCAGGTACGCAGAACGGTGCTCAAGCCCGAGGTAGAGTGTCGGATATCCGGCCCGCTCAAGGATGACGGTTGCGAGTGCCCTGCCCACCCGTCCATTCCCATCAACGAAGGGGTGAATCCTCTCAAACTGTGCATGGAAGAGTATGGCAAGTTCGAATGGTGCGAGTGTTTTCCGGTTCTTCCTGTACCATGCCATGAGCCTCTTCATCTCATCAGGGACAAGAATTGCCGGAGGTGGTTCAAATGCCGCCTTCTCAATTCCCATCTGGATAGTCCGGTACTCTCCGGGACTATGGAGGATGCCGCGGAGGAGCAGCTCATGGACCTTTTTGATGAGTGTCTCGGTGATATCTCCTGAATAGTCCTCAAGGTGTCTTCTGAGTGTGATGAAGTTGTGGATCTCATATATCTCCTCCATCTTCTTTCCGGCGGGTGAGATGTCATGTTCCAGAAGTTCCTCTGCTTCCCTGAGAGTGATTGTATTTCCTTCTATGGCGGTTGTGCCCTGAACGTACCGGAGATACATCGCATCAAGGCAATGCTCGCTCTCATCGGGATAGCGCTCCTTGAAGCGTTCGTAGTAATAGCGGATGGTCTCAAGCGCTGTTGCCCCGGCGGTGTCGAGGATGGTATATTGGTAGTGGTTGAGCCGGTAGTTGAGGTATGTGATTAACCTCAGATTCTCCAGTTCTGATATTTTTGATACAACCTCCTCAATGGTTGTTTTTTCACATCTCCCGATATATTTCTGTAGGGAAATGGATTTAGCGTTAACTTTTACTCTATCCTGTAGATAGAGGTATTTATTGCCCTTTATTGTCTTTATTGATAGCGAAGGCATCTCTTTTTTGTTATGAATATTTCAGGAGGAAAAAGGTATTGTTGGGATAACATCTCTTTATCGGTATGGGATCTCTTCTTGTGATTCCATGAATGTACTCAGGGATGCCACCCGGCTATTATAATGCCCTATTGGATGATACCTTAGTTCCATCATTACATAAGGCGAATGGTGATATTACCTTTCTATAGAGATGTTCAACCATGCAAGCCTATGGATCCAAATCGGAGAAGATTGATTATGCTGAAACCAGGCTCGAATGACAAGAAATATTACCTCACCTTTACTGAGGATGAGTTGGAAGAGTTACTCTATCATGCAGAAGAACTTGTTGAGTGTTTTGGGCTGAATGACAGGATCAGAAAATACAAAGGGAAGCGTCCAATCGGTCTCTATTGTTGGGATATTGAGGCATTATATGAGGTATATAGCCATATCCTCAAATCTGATTATGAGGGATTATACAAAGATAAAGAATCTCCTTGTTGCCTGGCCATGCAAAGCCTTGTCAATAAACTGAAAAAGCATATGGATCTGGCTTTTTCTGATTACTGATTGGGCTCGCTATCTCCTCCTCTTCTCATGTATCCTGTACGAATGTGAAGTGGATCTGCAGGACGCTTGCGGGGATGAAGGAGCAGGTCGGTGATCACGAGAATCGTCTGCGAGCGATCGAGGGCTGGCGGCTCACGAAGATCGGCGAGGAACAGCGGATGCAGCGCCGGTGCAGGCGACCTCGTGTGCGGTGTCGTGGCGGTCATGGTGCGGGTGCTCGGCGGTGGATGGTAGAAGATCAGCATTATACCGCACTCCTGTATCCGCACTTTATCCACACCGGGCAGATCCTCCGCACCGTTCCGGGGCATGAGCGTCGCCCGTTCCTCCGAAACTCCGTGATAATATCCACACCCGTCATCATGACCGGTTTTCGCGCAGGACGTACTGCGTCTTCTTCCTCGACGGTGCCTTCCGTTCCAGAATACCGAGGTCAACCAGAGCCTTGAGCTCTTTGAGGGCGGTCGTTGCCGAAACGCCGGTGAGAGACTGATATCCGCTGTTGGTGATACTCCCCTGCGTCTTGAGGTGATTGACCGCGAGGATCTGCCGTTCGTTCAGCCCCATCTCCCGAATAACACCCTCGCTCAGCAGATCCTTGCGCATCGTCAGGGTGAACCCGAGCGGGGTGCTGGCGAAGGCGGGAGCCGGCATACCGGCGTCGCGGAAAGCCGTGATGATCCGCTCGACCCCTGACCCGTAGCGCTCGACGAGCCCGGCGCGGTAGAAGATATCGGCAACCTTCGGGTTGCGGTGATAGGAGTAATGCTCTTTCAGGATCATGTCGATGGTGACGCCTTCGGGAAGATGGCCGGGATTGTGGAAGCGGATATTGTCATCGAAGATCTTGACCTGCGTCTGGACCGTATTGTTGAAGTAGTCGCGGTGGATGAGCGCGTTGAGAAGCGCCTCTCGGATCGCCTGAAGCGGGTAGTCCCAGACCTCTCTCCTCCGGAATGACTCCTGCATCGCCTCCTCCGAGATGTCGTATCTGACGCTGAGATACTGCTTGATGATCCGCTCGCCCTCCTCAAACTGGTGAAAGAGATTGCCTCCGATCTCGTGGTCGCCGACGATGATATCCGCCCGCTTGAACCGCCCGATTCTGATGATGCAGTTCTGGAAGTACCGTTGCGGGTCTCTGCCGAAGAGGACAATAGCACCGTTGCTGATCCCTCCGTCCCCGGCAAGCCCAAGGCGGCGGAGGACGGCCTTAACCGGTTCGGCCGGATCGACGGCAGCGAGGCGACCTGCCGCCTTCGCACCGGCGAGGAAACGCCGCACCGTACCCGAGCGCAGACATCATATGCTTCTCTCATAGGTATGATATCATACTCCTTCACCTGTCGGTCGGCAGCCCTGTTGCAGACCGGCAGTGCGTTCATGGTGATGCGCACGATCCGGCCGAGCGCATTTTTTCCGATATCGTTCCTTTGCAGCATGGCGGAATATCTCTCCGGTTGTGCGTTTTTCTGCACGTCTGATGGATAAGGGAGGGGGACGGCAGACCAATGATAATTCTATCCTTCTGCTGAAGTTTCCTTTGTTTGCGGGACGGGATTATGGTTTCGGCGTTTTCCATGAGATTCGAACGTGAATGAGCGATACTCCCGGGCGGATTCGAACCGCCGTCGCCGGATCCAAAGTCCTGCATGATTGACCCCTACACTACGGGAGTAAGAAGATTCTCCAGTATATTAACAGTAAAAAGATATAGTGGTTTCTGGGGGTTGCTGGTTTCTGAAAAATGATTAAACAATCTCATTCTTCCATTCTTTTTGTAAAACAATCGGATTATTACACTTATAGAGAGCGGGATGCCCCCGCATGGATTCCCCACATTACACCATCTTATCAAGTCATACCCGAGGAGTCCGGTGCAGTTGATCGATCCGTTCTTTTCGGTGAACTCATCGATGAACTGCCGTGAGTGCGTCATCTGGTTGTCCGATTTTTATATTCCTTCTGTTATTGTTGGAATTCCTGTGTGGATATCTTTATCCCGAATTGTACAAAAAGGAGAATGAATGCAGGCGAATAAATACAGGAGAACCCTCTCTGTATCCTGAAGCCCTCTGACAGAATGCCTCTGACAGAGTATCCTGACAGAACCCCCCCTGATATGATACCATGACAACCATCATCTATTCCTTCACCGGGACCGGCAACACCCTCGTGGTTGCCCGGCAGCTTGCTGACGCTCTTGGCGATACGACCATCATCCCGATTACGCGGGCGATGAAAGACGCCCCCCTCCCGCCGGAGGCAGAGACGGCAGATGCACTCGGGATCGCTTTTCCAGTCCATTATGTGGATATGCCTAAAATTGTACAGGAATTTGTCCGGGGACTTCAGATACACGGCAACCCCTATATCTTTGGGGTTGCGACCTGCGGCGGGAGCCCCGGAGGCGCCCTCTATAACCTCGATACTCTCCTCAAAGCAAAAGGAGTTCATCTCTCCCTTGGCGCAGCCATTAGGATGCCCGAGAACTTCATCGGGCCGATGAACCTGATGGAGCCGGTGGAGCAGGTCGGGGGGATACTCGCAACCGCACGGGATCGGATCCCGGAGATTGCTGATGCAATCCGCGAGAAGAGGGAGTGCCCACCTGAGGGATCAAACTCAACACCATACCGGGTCCTGGCATCATTCTTCAAATTCCTCATAACATCCGTCTACGGCACTACCCGGCATCTCCATGCAACCGATCGCTGCAACCGGTGCGGGATCTGCGCCCGGATATGCCCGACAGAGAACATCACCGTCACCGACAGTGCTGTTGCCTGGGGGAGTGCCTGCACCTGGTGCTACGCCTGTATCCACTGGTGCCCGCAGGAGGCAGTCGAGATCGGGGGACGGACAAAAGGAAGGCGCCGGTACCATCACCCGGATGTGACGGTTGCGGATATACTGGAACAGAGGGGGGGATAAGGCTCATTCTTGGGTTTTAACAATACATAGGATGCTTCAAGAACCGGGTGGTGCGATGATTATTTCCCTGTTGTTTGAAATGGATACGAGAATTTTGATCATCTCATCTGCAACTACCTCCTTTGTGGTAGTATCAAAAGAATTAAGCAACATCCCTTGCATTCCTGAATAACGTGAAAAAAACATGGCTCCTCTCTTCTCCCTCAAACGCAATCCCGCCCTCCAGTTGATCCTCCTTCTCGGTATCGTCAGCCTGTTTGGGGATATGGTCTATGAAGCGGGAAGGAGTATCAGTGGTCCTTTCCTCCTCTATCTCGGGGCAACTGCTTTTGTTGTTGCGGTTATTGCAGGCTTTGGGGAGTTCATCGGGTATGCAGTACGCCTTCTATCCGGGTATATTGCTGATCGGACCGGATCTTACTGGAGTTTTGCCATCATCGGCTATCTCATGATCGGTGCGATACCTCTCCTTGTCTTTGCGCATGCATGGGAAATTGCAGCGATTCTCATCATTCTTGAACGGCTGGGAAAAGGCATCCGGTCACCGGCAAAAGATACCATCCTCTCCCATGCTGCGCACAGGATTGGCCGTGGAACCGGCTTTGGGATACATGAAGCAATGGATCAGATCGGTGCTGTTGCGGGACCTCTTGTCTTTGCCCTCTCGATTGCAGTATCGGGAGGATATGAAACAGGTTTTGCTCTTCTCTCTATTCCATTTATCCTGCTGGTAATCTCGCTTTTCATTGCATACCGGAAGGTTCCGGATCCCATGTCCTTTGAGGAAGATACTGTGAAACGGGATCTCCGGCATATCGGGAAGCTGCCACAGCTCATGCTCCCGTACGGCACATTCACCGTCCTGACGATGGCAGGCTTTGCAGTATTTCCATTGATCGCATTCCACTTCTCTTCTGCCTCAGTCGTCCCGGAGGCGCAGATTCCCATCTTCTATGCGATTGCAATGGCTGCCGATGCCTTCTTTGCACTTATTATCGGTGTTCTCTATGATAGGATTGGCCTTGCCGTACTGGTTGTCATCCCGCTAGTCAATATCCCGATCGCACTTCTGGTATTCTCCTCACACTATCTGTTTGCCCTTGTTGCGGTCATTCTGTGGGGTCTCTCGATGGGATCGCAGGAGACCATTCTCAGGGCGGCTCTTGCAGATCTCACCTCTCTTTCAAAAAGGGGAACCGCGTATGGGATCTTCAACACACTCTATGGGGGCGGCTGGTTCATCGGGAGCATCATCGTTGGCCTGCTCTATGAGTTCGATATCGGGATTCTGATCGGATACCTCATCCTGATGCAGGTCGCGGCATTGGGGGCATTTGCCTGGCTTGCCAGATCGATTTCGCCGAATGCCGGGGATATTGGAGAGTAACAGAGATACAAAGGTGTACTGGAGGATTGGGGGCAGGTTAAAATAAAAACCCTACTGCTCTATCCCCTTAATCGCCGCCTCCGTCTTCTTCGCCAGCTCATGCTGCCCCTCGAGCTCGGCGACCCTCCGGATCGCTTCGAGCCGGTGGACGGCGTCTTCGAGGAATGAGAGGATATCGGCTGGGAAGAGGTCGATCCCATACTCGTCAAGGAGATGGGCATGGATCTCGCGGTGATCGAGCCCCAGCGTACGGAGCTCGATGAGCATGAGGACGAACTTCTGCTCCGGGCATCCGCAGAGCGGCCTCCCCTTGCACTTGCAGTCAAGGAAATCCCTCTGGAACCGGAGGAGCTGTTCCCTCAGGGTGGAATCGAGCTGCTCGTAGTTGATCCCACCATCGATCATCTCCAGGTTCGCACCATGGAAGGCGAAATCAGGCAGGCGGTACCCGGCGACCCGCTGGATCTTGCGGACCGCACGGAGCCTTGCTTTGCTCGCGATCACTCAGGTCTCTCCGACTTCTTCATCGAACTTCTTTAAAGACTTCATCGCCTCGCCCATCTTCTCGACAGCCGCAAGCCACTCGTCAAAGATCGTCGGGTCATCTGTATCCTTCACGTACCGTGCACAGCAGGCAGCACCGCCGATGACGGCAGATCCGATCTCAGCTGCAATCCTGAGTGTCTCTTCGGGATCCTTGTCTGCTACTTTCCTCCCATCTTTCACCAGGGCCTTGATATCTGCGTCAGTTGCGCCTGCAAGGAAATTTCTGCATGAGGCGAAGACGACCATCATCGCGATCTGAACTGATCCGATGATCTCGCCAAGCTCATCCTCCGGAACCGATCCCATCACAATCGCCTCTACTTCAGCGAGCTTCTGCTCGGCATCCGCAAGGCTGATCCGCTCGTTCTGCCAGAGCTTGATGATCTTCAGGACAGCGAGCGTGATATCCTCGCTGAAGTTCTCGAGCATCCGGAAGCCTTCCGGCATCTCCTCGCCATCGCCCTCGAAGTCTGCGTCAGCAAGCGTTGTAAGCCAGTTATCCCATCGTTCCTGATTATAGAAGATATAGAATAGCTTCATCGGCTCTTCTTTCTTTGTTTCACTCTTCTTCCGCGCCATTTCATGTACCATCTCACCTGAATCTTAAAGATGTTACCGCTTCTCTCATCTCCTATTGGGTCCAATCAGGTACCTATGCAGCAGCAGGTGATGGTACGGTACGGGGAGCTCTTCCTGAAGAGTGAATCAGTGATGCATCACTATATCAGGATTCTCACCAGGAACATCGGACGGGCACTTGAAGCGGCAGGGCTCAGCCACACAATGGAGGAGCACCGGGGAAGGCTCTACATCAACTGCGACGATCCAGTGAGCGCAGCAGTTGCCGCCCGTGTCTTTGGTGTCGTGGATACCTCGGTCGTCACCCGGACAGAACCGACGATGGAGGCGATTGCAGCTGCCGCTGTGGAGCAGGTGAGCAGATCAGGCAGGCGGAATGGCTCATTTGCAGTCCGGGCACGCCGGGAGGCGGTCAAGGGCTTCACCAGCCAGGAGCTCGGGGCATTTGTTGGATCAGAGATCCTGGATGCCTACCCGGACTTTACCGTCGATCTCACGAACCCGGAGTACGAGGTCTTTGTGGAAGCCCGCCATTACGGGGGATTTATCACCGACTCATTCTCTCCCGGCCCGGGCGGCCTGCCGCTCGGCACACAGGGAAGAGCAATCTGCCTCATCTCAGCCGGGATCGATTCGCCGGTTGCCGCGTGGCTGATGATGCGCAGGGGAACCGAGCTCATCCTCCTCCATATGAATGGCGGGAGGTATGCCGGTGCCGCCACGCGGGATGATGCAGTTCGGCATGCGGAGACGCTCTCGACACACTGCATGGGAAATCCGATCCCGATCATCGAGGTAGATATGGAGCCGTTCTTCTCGGCACTGTTCACATTGAAGGAACCGCGGTTTCGCTGTATCCTCTGCAAACGGTTCATGCACCGGGTCGCAAGCCGGATCGGAGAAGAGTACCACTGCTCAGCCATTGTGAACGGGGATAATCTCGGGCAGGTCGCATCACAGACACTCGAGAACCTGGCGACCGTAACCCCGGTTGCCACGCTCCCGGTGCTTCGCCCTCTCATCACCTATGACAAGGAGGAGATCGTCATCCTCGGAAAGAAGATCGGTACCTTCATCGCCAGGCCCGGCGATCACGCCTGCCGGATGGTGCCGAAGAAGCCCGCCACCGCCGCGACGATTCACCAGGTCGAAGAAGAGGAGGCGAAGCTCCCGATGGATGATCTGATACAAAAAGCAGTGGAAAGCGCAGTCACAAAAACCGCGCTCTCCGGTTTTAGTCATTGACGGCCAAGCCGTTCTCGCGTGCGATATCGAGGAAGACAGATGCGGTGTACCCGGCCTGTGCCTTTGTCATCCCATAGGTATTAAACTTCCAGACCCTGGTCGCTCCGGGAATCACCCCGGCAATACCTCTCTTTCCAAGTGCACTCGTGAAGAAGAAGCCGCGTTTCTTATGGGTCTCCGCCACTCTGTCAAATGACTCACGCGTATCGATCCTGGTCAGGGTATGCCCCCGTGGCATATCCGAGAGGATCCTGGTCCCTTCGATTGCGAGGAGCGCATCAATGATCACCCTGCTCTTTGCAAGCTCCTCATCCCAGGCAAGCACCCGCTCCTTCACATGGGGGAACGAGGCCATCATCCCCATCACGGTCACGCCCATCAGGGTGCAGCCCATCATCGCAACCTCCTTGATCCCAAATGTCCTGCCGGTCTGATCCCCTTTCACCGCAGTGGTGGCAAAGATCGTCCCGGCATACTCTTCAGTTGTTGCAACGAGGCCGGAGGGTGCCGGTGCCGCCATCGATTTGTGGCCCGATCCAATCACAAAATCCACCCCGAGATCTCTTCCCGATACCGGGAGGATGCCGACCGTATACGCGCCATTATAGAGGACCGGGATATCGTAGCTGTGGGCAACTTTTGCGATTCCCCTGATGTCATGGTGGTTTCCGAACTGGTAGTCCACCCCCTCGACAAAGAGGAGTGCCGGTGCCTTCCCATCTGTTTTTATAACACGCTCGATCGTCTCGGCTGCGGCATCGGGGGTGATATGGTTCTTCCTATCCTTTGGGATCTCCCGCGGTACTGCCCCCACCGACTCGATGGCCATGAACTCGGTATAGTGGGAGAGTGCGGTCAGGATCACCGGATCGCCCTTCTGCACCATCCCCTGGCAGACCGCCTGGAACCCCCGCCGTGCACCCGGAACAACCCGGCAGGCATCCATCTCAAGCCAGGAGGCGAGATCGGCATGGAAGTCTGCAATCGGGGGCTTCTTGATATAGTCGAGCCGGAAGGGCTTGCGGCAGTTGTCACAGACCGAATAGCCGTCGCCGTATGCGATCACCGCCTTCATCGCATCAGCCGTGAGCCGCCCGCCGACCTGGATCGGATCGATGTTGATTGCGGTCTCGTCCACCTGCCGGGCTTCGATGTCACCTGCACACCGCATCTCAGATCAGCTCCTCTTCAAGGATATCGACCTGGCGCCGTACACTTTTCAGCAGTTTCGCGGCTTTTTCCTTCTCTTCAGCACTGAGCTGATGGAGGGGTGCTGCCTCCCGGAGCATCACCCTGATATCCGTCAGGAGGAAGAGTGACTGAAAGAGTGCATCAGTTGCACGTTGTGACATGGTACAGGATCATTGTGCCGCCTTCCCTTTTACTTTCACCCCCCACTCCCAGCACTTAATTCCCTGGAGGTTGAAGATACGATCAATGAAGATCATCCATATCGCCGATACCCACCTCGGTGTCGCCGCCTTCTCCCGGGTTGATCCGGAGACCGGCATGAATCTCCGTGAAACGCAGATTTATCAGAATTTTCTTGCATCAATTGAGGAGATCTGCAGGAAACGGCCGGATGCCCTCCTTCACGCGGGAGATCTCTTCGACTCGGTGAAGCCGCGGACACAAGGCTATGTCACCGCATTTGAGGCGCTGGAACGCCTCTCGGATGCCGGTATCCCCCTGATCATGATCGCAGGTAACCACAGTATCCCAAAGACAAGGTATACCCGCGCGCCATTCTCCCTCTTTGAATATCACTCCGCCATCGTCCATATGGCATACCGGTTTCGGTATGAGCCTGTCGAGGTCGGGGATACAGTCTTCCACCTGATCCCAAACATGCTCAACCCTGATCAGTACCGGGAGGCATACAACGAGGTCGAACGCTCACCCGCACACAACAACGTGCTGGTCACCCACGGGCTTGCGAGCAGCATCACCGATAAGCGGCTGGCAACGGTTGCAGAACATGAGATCGACTCCACCATGACGACCGCCGACTTCGACTACATCGCCCTTGGCCATTACCATAACCAGAGCCAGGTGGGACCCCATGCCTGGTACTCGGGCTCAATCGAGCACCTCACCTATGGCGAGATATATGAGAAGAAAGGCGGCCTCTCTGTCGATACCTCGCGGAGGACAGTAGAGCCCCTCCCCCTCCCAAAGACCCCGATGATCGATCTCGGCTCCCTGATGGCAGAGTCTCTCTCCGCGGGTGAGATCATCGGAGAGATCGAGACCCGGATCGGGTCGATCTCCTCCCACACTCCACCGATGGCACAGATCACCCTGGAGGGGATCAGAAAGGAGACGGCCCGTGCCCTCTCCGGCCGGGAGATGGCACGCATACGGGAACAGGTGCTTGATCTCCGGATCAAAACCCTCTCCCCCGGTGAGATTGTACCGGAACGGAGACAACTCGATTCTACCTTTAATATCCAGGAAGAATTCATCGCCTTTGTGAAAGGCCGGGGGCTCCCGGAGAAGACCGAATCATTCATCCTCGGGAAGGGATCAGGGATCCTCTCCTCGATTGTGGAGGAGGCGGATACCGAATGATCCTTGACACGCTTACACTGAAGAACTTCAAGCGGTACCGGGATCAGAACTTCACCTTCAAAGACGGAATCACCGCCATCGTCGGGAGCAATGGATCCGGGAAGAGTACGATCATGGAGGCGATCGTTTTTGCTCTCTACGGGATATCCGGCTCGGGGATCGATGGGGAGTACGTGGTTTTTGCCGGAGCAGGGCCAAAAGAGAAATGCGAGGTCCGGCTCTCCTTCCAGACAGGCGGGGAAGACTACACGATCGTCCGGTCATTTCGGAAAGGCCAGTCGACCCATCATGATGCGCAGCTCAATTTCGGGGACGGTCGGCTTATTGCAACCGGCGTCAGTCCCGTCAGGGAAGCCGTGCAGCAGATTTTAAGGATGGGGCCATCTGATTTCAGGACAACAATCTATGCACCACAGCGGGATCTGTTAGCGCTTCTCGATAAGAATCCTGTCGAACGGAAACGCTGGTTCATGCGGGCGCTTGGGATCGAGCGGATTCGTGATGCATCATGGGAGGCGATCAGGACAGAGATCCGGGGACTTGAAGATCGGATCGCAACCCTCACGGGGAGACTTGCGGAGATCGATTCTGATCATTTACAGAAAATTGACATTGCGGAGGAGGAGAAGGAGAAGGAGTATACCGCCGCCCTTGCCGAAGCAACAACCGCACTCGAGGCGCTCCAGCTCGCAGAGACTGAGAACACCGCGAAGAAAGAGGCGCTCCAGCAGAAGATGCAGGAGCTCTCTCTACTCTCATCAGACCGATCGGGAAGACAGGCGGCGCTTCTGAAACTCAGCCGCCAGCTTGAGGAAGCAGAGAAAGAACTCTCTTTGCTCAGGGATGATCTCGTTTGCTTCGAGGCAGCGAAGGTGCAGGAGGCCCGCTATGACGAGATCAAAACCTCTGCTCTTGCGCTTCGGAAGGCACGGGAGGTGCACAGGGATGCGATAACCCGCCTCAATGAAGCCAATGCACGGCTTCTTGAGCTTTCGCGTTCGCAGGCACGGCTTCTTGAGCAGCTCACCCGTGCGAGGGATGCAGAAGCCGTCCTGTCACGTCTTGCCGATATCCCGGCAGAACGGGATCGGCTGCTTGCCCGCCGCCGTTCACTTGAAGAGGCGCAGGAGGTCTATTATCGCACCGGAAAGGAGCTCGCCTCGCTTGAATCCGAGATCCGGGTGCTGAAGGAGCAGGTGCAGGCCCTCAGGGATGAGCGGGCAGGGCTCGCGGCACTCGAGGTTGAATGTACCCAAATCAACGATGAGATCAACACCAAAAACGGCATCCTCGCACTCAGGGAGCGTTTCCTTGAGGGTGAACGGCTGAAGAAGGAGTGCCGGCTCCTGCAGGATCAGATCCCGGGAATTGATGCAGATATCAGGGCTTTGCGCGAAAAAGCGGCGCCTTTTACCTCTCAGGTGGAGATGAAGGAGGAGGCAGCGAGAGAATTGGCCGCAGCCCGGAAGAGTGCCGATCTGATCCGGGGGGATAGTGCCACCCTCAGATCCGTGATTGCCCATGCAGAGACTACCCGAAGTGAAGCAGAACGTCATCTTGCGGAACTCGACGCTGCCGGGGAGGAGAGCAGCTGCCCGACCTGCGGCCAGCCCCTGAAGGAACGGTATGAGGATGCCCGCACCCTCCTCCTCGATGAGATTGCAGCCCTCGCATCTGATATCGAATCGAAGAGAGAGAGGCTCGCCTCATGCGAAGTACGGCTCAGGGAGACGGATAGCGCGATCAAAGAGAGAGAGGATCAGATCACCCGCTGTATGGAAGCAGAACGAAACCTCGCCGGGATCGAGGCGCGGATACAGGAACGGACGAAAGAGATGGAGCGCCTCGCCTCACTCGTGCTTGAAAAAAGGGAGGCAGTCGCCCAACTGGCGCTTCCTGATATCGGGTGTGATGAGATCAACCGGCAGGTCGAGGAGTTCCACTCCCTTACCCGGAAGAGGGATGAGATTGCAGGAGCACTCAGACGAATGCCCGCAATTGATGCGGAAGAGAAGACGCTTGCTGACCGTGCCGAGACTCTCTTCTCACGGAAGGAGGAAGTATCACAACTCCGTGAACATTCAGGGTATTCTGAAGATGCCCTCCGTGAGATCGACTCTCTTCTCAGGAGACTCGATCCCCTCCACGAGGAGTTCCGCGAAGCCTCGGTTCTTGCCCGCGGAAGAGAGGCGATCGAAGAGAATCTCAAAGCAGAAACAGAAGAGATTACACAGATACGCCAGCAGTCTGCTTTGATTGAGGAAGAGATCAGGACCCTCGGCTTTGATGAGGCGCAGTACCAGAAAGCCGAGGAAGAGCTGGCAACAGCAACAGAGAACCATGACCGGTACCTCTCCCTGAAAGGAAAGATCGAGCGGATACCGTTCATTGAGGCTGATATCAGGCGGATCTCTGAAGAGAAGTCCCATGAAGAGACCGCGATCGCGACGATCGAAGAGAAGATTGCAGGGTATGGATCGTTGCCGCAGGAACTTGACCTGATCCGTCAGAGATCAGCATCGCTTCAGGAAGAGAAGAAGGGCTGCGATGCCCGGATACGCGAGATCACCGGTCTTCTGGCTGGTGTCCGGGTAAAAAGGGAGAGGATCAGGGAATCCCTCGCAAAAGCAGCGACATATGAGAAGGAACAGGCAGTTCTCCTCTCTGAGAAAGCCCTTCTTGAAACAACCGGTGTTATCATGAAACAGTTTGCCGACCACTTAATCGGCTCTGTCCGGGGCCGGATCGAGGGCGAGGTGGGGGAGATCCTCTCTCTCATCACCGATGGGCGGTATGAGTATGTCACCATCGATGACGACTTCTCGATCCGGGTACATGAGGCAGGCGATGATTACCCGGCATCCCGGTTCTCAGGCGGGGAACAGGACGATATCGCCGTCGCACTCAGGATAGCCCTCTCCCGCCATATCGCGGCAACCCATCGTATCCGGGATGCAACCGTCCTGATCTTTGACGAGATCTTCGGGAGCCAGGACGAGGAGCGGAGGAGGAACCTGGTGAGAGCTCTCAGGAAACAGGAGCCCTACTTCCCACAGATCCTGTTGATCTCCCATATTGAAGGGGTGCAGGAGGAATGCCGGACCGTCATCAGGGTGGAAGAACAGCCCGATCTCACCAGTCTCGCAGTCGAGGTGGAGCAGTGAACGGCACCTATATACAGGATCTGGTCCGGGTGGTCGCCGAGATCAGGCGGCGGCGTGGAGAAGGAGATTGCGAGTCATTCCTCTCTGCACAGAATATACAGAGAACCGACTTCATCCCGATCGAACCTGCAGCAGATCGGCCGGTCACCGCAATTGACGGAAGCAATGCGACCGTCTATTCAACCCCTTTCTTCAACCTGATCGTCTGCCGGGGCGCGATGGCCGCCTATGAATACCAGGAGAGGAGCAGTCTCAGGCTCTCGTCATGGCGGATCTTCAGGATAGGCGAAGGGCAGGATGAGGATTATACCGAACTCTATTCCGAGTACTTCGGACGGGCCCCTGATGCGGGTCTTGAAACAGGAAATACGCTTGCAGCAGAGGCGGCCTTCCGCGACACCATCGAGTACGGCCTCGCCATGATAGCAGCCCGTGAATCAAAACCCGGCACCCTCCTCCTCCTTGACGGCGCACTCTATGCGGAACACCCCTCACACACCGCGATCCTCGCGGAGATTCAGAGCACCTGCCGGGAACGCGGCCTCCTCCTTGCCGCCGTCACGAAGAACGCAGGCGCCACCTGGGACGGGGTACACCCGGTTGTCCCGGCGGCGATCAAGGCCGCAGGAGAGCTCGGCGTTTCGCCGCCCTGGTACCTGAAGGTGGAGGAGGGCTATGTTGCCTGCCTCCACCCCCGATCGAAGCGGGCGTTTCTGGTCACGATGCCGGACAGCTATTCCGGAGAAGAGGTTGCCGCCGTCTTTTCGGCACTTGCCTCCTATTCCGGGGATGGCCGGGTGGTCGGGTATCCCTACCCCCTGATGGATGCCCACCGGCAGGTGGTGATCCGATCTGATCAGGTACAGCGGATCAGACATGATATCATCGCCGGATGTTCGACCCAGTCGATCAATTACGATGGATATGAAGAGATCCTTGGAGATTACCATGACGAACTTAATCGATATTGATACCAATGATGCGGCAAAATTCCGCCTGATAGGCCAGACGGTCTCAAACTACCGGTGTGCGGTCCCCTATACAAGCGAGATCTTTTTAGGTGATCTGCTCGCAATCCATGACAGCCAGAAGCAGTTCACCTTCTATGCAAAAGTGACCGGCATGCAGCATGCGAGCAATTTTGCCGATGCCAACTGGGATACAAGGCCCCACACCTCTCATTTCTATAACCTCGGTGAGGATGTCTTCCTCCTCCTCGAAGCAACCCCGCTTGGCTATCTTGATCAGAATGGAAATTTCCGCCGCCCAAAGACCGTCCCCACCAAATTCTCCAGTGTCAGGATCGCAGAAGAGGAGGATTTTGCCTTTCTGGAGCAGTACATGGGGAAGATCGAGGTCGGGCTTGTCAGGAATGGAACAGGCACCATTAAAACTGCAAAAGTCGGGCTTCGGGCGGATGACTTAAACCAGCATATGGGTGTCTTTGCAACCACCGGCATGGGGAAGAGCAACTTCATGAAGGTCTTCTCGGCATCCTGCATGAAAGAGCAGCCATTCGGACTCCTGATGGTGGATCCGCATGGTGAATACCTCAAAGGAAGGGCAGCTCCTGGAAGCGGGGAGAATCCCGGCCTCATCCATTATAGGGATGGAAGAGGCGGCCTTGCGATCTTCTCGACACGGGATGAGCAGGCGATCAAACGGTACGGGGCATCCACCCTGAGCATCGCCTACGATGATTTCAGGCCATCTGATCTCTATCCGATATTCGAGTTCTCGGAGGCGCAGAGTGAGATCCTGGAGACGGTGAGCGACATCTCCGGCTCAGTCCTGATCGACTTCTTCTGCGCAACCGACTTTACCGAGGACTGGTATGATGGCTATGCCGGGACCAACCCACAGCTTGCCCGCCGTTTAAAGGAGTTCCATGAAGCCTCCCTCAGATCCATCAAGCGGAAACTTGAGATCCTGACACGCCACAACCCCTTCTTCAGGAGATCCGGCTCCTCCCTCAATGGCATCAGGAGAGCCCTCGAAGATCAGAAGGTGGTCTTGATTGATATCCCCGGCATGCGTGAACAGTCCGAGCTCTTCATCCTCTCCCTCCTCACACGGACATTTCTGAATGAACGGAGGAATGATGGGTTTGGGGCAGATGAAACCGAGCCGGCAGGCCAGATCTTAATCGCGATTGAAGAGGCGCAGCGGGTGCTTGGACCCGGCAGGGGAACCGCCGTCTTCCGCGAATGTGCGATGGAAGGCAGGAAGTTTGGGATTGGGCTCTGCATAATCACCCAGCAGCCGAAGAATATCGATCCCAGGATCCTCGCCCAGATCAACACCTATGTCGTCCTCGGCCTCTCTGATAAAACCGATCGACAGATGATCGCATCGAGTGCAAAACAGGATCTAACCCCGCTGGATGGCGAGATCCAGACACTGGAGCGGGGAGAAGCGGTGATCAGCACCCTCTCGGTCCCGTTCCCGATCAGCTGCCGGATCCATGCGTTTGATGGATATATTAAACAGGATGATATGAAGAAGACCAACCCGATCAGGGATGGCCTGAAGGATAGTTTTTTGTAGATTATCTCTTTTTCTTCTCTTTTTTCTCCGGTTCAGCCTGTGTTTCCTTCACCTTCTTTCGGATAGAAACACAATTGATGACCGGATCTCCGGTTATGATGTACCGGCGCATAACCGATCCAAGAACCTCGACGATATCCCCTTTTCCAACATCTTCCTCAGGTGATGTGAACATCTTCACAGATGCCTCTCCGGTTCTATCGGCGATGATGTACTGAGGTCTGTTTAAGAATTTGAAATGGACTCGTTCAATGACACCCTCAAAGCGGATGGGTTTTCCCATCATCGCATCGGTGAGCTGATTTGCCCGAATCGTCTTCGCCTCAGCCTCATACATCGGTTTCATAGCTCTGTACTGACTCTGACTCATGTAGTTCATGAAAAGTGGAATCGTCAGAATGAGAAGCACTGTTGGGATGCCCCATAGAAGCATCGTCCAGTCCCTTGTTGAAAGAAATAAGAAGAGGATAACACAGGTGAAGAAGAGAAAAACGCCCACATGGACGACTGTTAACTTCACCTCAATGTTTCCAATCTTCATGTGATAACACTACCAGTACTTACTTCAGAGCAGCGATCTCTTTGCGGAAGGCTACCCAGTAGATGACACCAACAAAGAGTAAACCACCGACAATGTTGCCTATTGTGACCAATATGACGTTGTTCGTCCACATGGTGACCCAGTTCAGTTCTGCAACATACTGTGGTGTACCTGCCAGGAACCCGTTTATGAATATCCCTGCAGGGATGAACATCATATTCGCGACACTGTGTTCAAGCCCGCTTGAGACGAAGGCCATGATCGGGAACCAGATACCGAAGAACTTGCCGATAAGGTCATCTGCACAGATACCGAGCAGCACAGCCAGGTTGACGAGCCAGTTACAACCGATAGCCTTCAGGAAGAGCGACCACATCGCGGCTCCTCCGACATAGGATACCTTTCCTTTTGCTATACCTAATGCCGTCATACCGAAGGCGTTTACGGTGACTGCACCAGCTGCATCCCAGCTTGTGTACGGGCCGTATGCCATTATGTATGCATAGATAACTGATCCAATGAAGTTACCTACATAGACCCAGACCCAGAGATTCAGGATCTGCATCCAACTGATCTTATGGATAAAAGCAGCCATTGGAGCGAGCATTGCGTCGCCTGTGAACAGTTCTGCACCTGTTAAAACGATGATAATAAGTCCGACTGGGAAGACAGCACCGCGAATGAGTGCGGCGAATCCTGTTCCAAGGGAATCTGCTACGCCTGTACCACAAATTGTGGCAAGGCCAGCTCCCATTGCAATATATGCCCCGGCCATAAAGCCACGAAGCACCATGTTCCAGGCGGGCAGGCCTACCTTATACTTGCCTGAATCGCCGGCCTTGGCAACAATCTGCACTGGAGGATGAAATGTCATTTTTCTACACACCTCTTTTGTAATGTCCCACCTATCACCCGAAATGAATTGATCATTTCGGAATAGGCATAGTTGATGATTTTAAAGTAAGATATTAAAACATTTCTAAATAGTTTCTGGTAGCTGTTTTTATTTGAACGAATCAAATTGCCGATTTTGGGCAAACTTTAAATAATGCAGTGGATTATATTGAAAAATTTAACCATTTTGTTTATACTCCGTACTGTTCACCTATCTGATTTCGATCATTCCGATCCCCATTTTAAGCATATTTTCGCTTGCGCGCAGATTACCTCCCACAGATAAGAGATATTATCTACCTACGTGCCCAATGCTTTGGTACGTGAGTTGCAGATGGTTCGAAGACAGATGATCCCTCCCTTCTTATCGGAGATGATCAGGTCAGCGGTCATCCTCTTTGATGGAGTTGAATTCACGGAGATCCCCTCTCAATGCAGTATCTGTGCCTCCTCTCTTCGAAGACACGATCTCAAAAAGAAACGGTTCGCAACCCTTCTTGATGATGAAGCCACAAGACCCGTTTTTGTGAAGGTGGCACGGTACCGGTGTAGTGGTTGCGGGCGGCTCTGGTATGCAGATGAGCCATTCTATCCTGATACACGTCATGGTGCAATAATTGTCGATCTCGCAACTTCAATCTCGCAGAAACAGCCATTTCACAGGACAGCACGTATCCTGGAGGCGCTTGGTATCAGGATCGATCGGGGCACGGTCAGAAACTATGCAACCCGCTTCTCTGTACATTCCACTGATATGTATGGCATCCCGATCCCGGATCGGATCATCTGGTTATCAGGACTCATCGCCAAGGGGGGTTCCATCGAAGGGACAGAACTGCTCGCCGCCCTTCGCCTCCCACCCGCAGACCGGACACTTCCTCGTTCCCCGCCGCCTGAGAAAGAAGAGGGGGAAGAATAGAAACAGGAAGAAGAACGGGTATCCGAAGAAGAATGAGAGTACCGTGATCGCAACTGAACCCAATAGGAGAAGGATCGGGATCAGATACCGTTTCGTTCTGCCACCTCCCGTACTGCATATGCCGGGAGTGCGTCTGCAAAGTGCCCGATCTCATCAAAGAGATCGGTTCCTCCTAAGGTGCTCCGGAGAAGACGCGACCCGATCCCGCCCGCAAGCAGCGGCCGCTTCCCGATCCTCTTCAGCGACTCTTCGATAAGGCTCCGCTCAGCCTTCCAGAATGCAAGGGCGATCGTGACCGCCCCCGCCTCACCGATCTCATCCAGATCCGCACAGACAGATCGAGCAAGCCGTGCAAGGCTCAGATCACGGGTCACCTCTTTTCCATCAGGTGTCGGAACTGTATACTCTCCGGGGGTGATATGGCCAAGTACCAGGTGTGCATCCCCGGCAGATGCAAAGTACTCGGTTGAGAGTGGCGTCTCTTCTTCATCAATTATCACAGAACGGAGGAGCGAGGCAACTGGTGTCCTGAGCATCCCGCAGTAGATGAGATGGCCCTTCCTGAGACGGGTGAGATCCGTATGCCCCAGCAGCTCGTCAAAGGGGGAGAGCGGTATGATGTCGGTGGTGGTGCTCCCAAAGTCAACCAGCACCGAATCGGCATACTGTTCTCTGAGGAGGTCTGCCGATGCGAGCCAGTTTGCCGCGGCAAGTTCAGGCACCGCTTTGGTATGGAACCGTCCGTCTGTACCATAAAACTGTGCCTCCGGAAGCACATCGAGCACCGCGTTGACGATGAAAGAAACCCCCTCAGCCTTCGAATAAAAACAGTCTGCAAGCTCCCCGCTCATCACGACAGCAGCATCGCCGTCAAACTCCGAGAGCATCTCTGTGATCGGCGACTCTTTCCAGAGCGGGCAGTACCGGATGATCACCTCGTCTTCACAAACGATCTTGGTATTTGCCCCTCCGATATCGATCCCGATCATTGCCTTATAATCCCACCATGTGTATCAAAGTGCACAGGTCCATTCAGGTGAACCGGCTCAGGTTCAATCCCCTCGGATGCCTTGATCAGAAGGTCTGCAATCTCCTCTTCCATCACCGCAGCTATTCCTATAAGGCTTGTCGTGATCCGGGGATTCACATCGATGACGGTGATCCGGTCTCCGACGATCAGATCGATCCCGATGTACCCCTGGCAGCCAAGAATAGTCACAACCTTCTGTGCAATCTTCCTGATCTCATCTGCACGGGGGTGTTCCACCGGCGTCTCGCCGCCGAGGTAGGTGATCCTGCCGTCATTATTCTCTATCTCCTGCCGGTTGATAGCAAGAACAAACGGCGGTGCCCCACTATAGAAACTACATACATCACCGACGACACGGGATCCGATCACCGAGACGGAGAGGAGATCGCCTGTGAGGATCTCCTGGCCAAACTCGCCTTCCCCCGGCTCTTCATCACTGATCCTGACATTGATTGATCCGGATCCCCGAACCGGCTTGATCACCCGCATTCCGGCTGATACTTCCTGTGGGACATCAATGCCATGTTCTGCAAGAATGCGGGCTGTAAGCCGTTTGTTGGCACAGACAGCTGCATTGGTACTGTCTGTCCCGACATTATGGGTGATCCCCTCCATCCTGCGTGTGAACCCTGCGAGGAGGTGATCGGGTGCGATCACAAGCCCGTACCTGCAATCCGGGGCGATACGTTCGATCTCTTCCCCAAAATCCCCTTCTCCGGGAGATGCCACACTATACCCGAGACGTTCAAAACTCTGCTTCAGCGTCTTCAGCATCGCTTCGCCTTCAGGGGCAAGACTTGGATCATGGTGGAGTGTATACTCTGCGAGGAGCACGTTCATACAAAATATGTTGATCCCATGCAGAGAAGAGGTTTGCCGATACGAGGGTATTTCTCTCTATGGGGACGACTCATTACCATGAAACCAACTGTCCTGCTGACAAACGACGATGGTGTCTCATCAGCCGGGATATGGGCTGCATATTCAGCCCTCTCAGAAATTGCCGATGTTACCGTCGTTGCCCCCTCCACCCAGCAGAGCGCGGTGGGGAGATCTATCTCTATCTTTGAGCCGATCCGGATCCATAAGGTGAATATCAACGGCTCCCTTGCCTATGCGGTTGATGGAAAGCCGACAGACGCGGTGATCATCGGCCTCTATGCCCTCAGGCTGAAACCCGATCTCGTCGTCTCCGGGATCAATATCGGGGAGAATCTCAGTTTTGAATCGATTATGACCTCTGGCACTGTGGGTGCTGCGCTTGAGGCTTCGAACCAGGGAACGCCTGCTGTTGCATTCTCCCTCCAGGTGAACGATCAGGGTATGAAGTTCGATGATCCACGTTCTGCTCTTCTTGAAGATGATTCCATCGGTCATATCGTCACGGATGTCTGTACCCGGATCTTCGATCAGGGATTCCCGGAACATTGCAATGTCCTGAATGTGAATATCCCGTCTGAGATCCATGGCGGGTATGAGGTGACCCGGCTTGCCCATAAACTCTTCCATACGGGAGTCGAGGAGCGGTTCGATCCGAGAGGGAGACCATATTACTGGATTGATGGGCCCATTGTTGAGGATGCCGAAGAAGGAACCGATGTCCATGCGGTACGTGAGGGGAGGATCTCTATCACTCCTGTAACACTGGACTGCACCGCCCCGGCCGCATTTGATGGGGTACGGCGGCAGTTCAGGTCATAATATTGCCGGATACAAAGCTACATACCCCTTTCAATCATACCAGATCATATGGATAGCGCCAAACAGGAGGCCGGATACAGGGCAGCAGAACGTGTCCGTGACGGTGATATTATCGGGATCGGCACCGGCTCAACAGTGCTGTATGCAATGGAGCGGTTGCAGCAGAGGATGTATGAGGAGAAACTGACCATTCTCGGAGTGCCAACCTCCTACCAGACAGCCTACAGGGCTGTTGAGATGGAGATTCCACTCACATCCCTTGATGCACACCCACGCCTCGATCTGGCAATCGATGGTGCGGATCAGGTCGATCCACAGCTGCGGATGATCAAAGGCCGTGGCGGCGCCCATCTCCGGGAGAAGTGCGTTGTGGATGCTGCAGAGACGTTTCTTGTCATCGTTGACGAGTCGAAGTGCGTCACTCATCTCAGCGGCAACGTTCCAGTCGAGGTGCTCTCATTTGCATGTACCTCGGTACTCAGGAGGATCGTCGATCTCGGGGGATCAGGGGAGATCAGAACCGGCTCGGGAAAAGACGGCCCCGTCATCTCAGATAACGGGAACCTGATCATCGACTGCAGATTCGCGGATATACCCTCGCCGGAGGAGCTTGAGATGAAGCTGGCAGCTATCCCGGGGATTGTAGAATCAGGGCTGTTCACACGATATACGGATAAGACAGAGCTGATGGTTGGAAAAAAGTAATATCAGGATTCGATGCACTCGCGCATCCGGTTGATCATTGATATCTGGCTCTCAGCTTCCTGGCGTTTCTTCTCTTCCAGGATATTGGTTATCTCAGCCAGTCCAAGGGCAATAGAGTAGATCTTAACCGGGCGCCCTTTATTTTCGGTCTTGCTCTCCCGGCAGTTGACCCATTCATGCTCTTTTAAGTCCCGCATCGCGATGCTCACTTCAGGCTGCCTGAGATCCGTGCCCCGCTCGATCTCACGTGAGCTGGCTTCAGGGAGTTCAGAGAGAAAGACAAGTACTTTTGCGACATTTCTCTTCATCCCGATCCCATTCAAAAGACTGACAAGCTCTTCCTGTTTTGGTGTTAACGTTCCGAAATTTCCGTTATCCATGTTATTTTCTCCTCATAACCATTATTTATTATCTATAATATAAAAGGGCTTCCATTCAGATTACTGAATGTTCTTTGGAGCAAGAGAAAAGAAAGGTTATTTACTATATTCAGAGCATCCCGAGATTCGAGAGATCGTTTATGATCTTCTTCACCGCACCCTGTGCATCCTCAGGTACTTTTCCGCCGGTGATGATCAGTTTCCCTGATCCAAAGAGGAGAACAACGACCTTTGGCTCTTCAAGCCGGTAGACGAGGCCGGGGAACTGTTCGGGCTCATATTCAATCCGGTCAAGATTGAAGCCAACAGCAATCTTATTCAGGTTGATTGGCGTCCCCAGATCGGCGGAAGTGACAATATTCTGGATCTTGTAGGTCAGTTCGTCCGGTATATCGATCTTGAGATCCCTGAGCAGTCCCCCGAGGATCTCAAGTCCGCGATTTAAGCTCTCGATACTTTTTGCACCTGTCAGGACAACCTTCCCTGATCCAAAGACCAGTGCTGCGATCTTTGGATCCTGCATTCTCAGAACAACGCCGGGAAACCTTTTCTTGTTATATTCAGCACCCTTTATCTCGGCAGCGAGTGAGGGGAGATCGAGAGATTCAGTAACCTTGGCGGATGCTACGATATTTTCAATCTTGAGCGAATCCTCGGGATTGAATGTCATGTTTATAACTATTACTATTCACTATATAAACTATTCTGAAAACTTAGAAGGTGCGGTATCCTGAATTAATTTTACACCATCAATCTTCCGCATACATCCACCTCTGTGCGTATCCCAGAACCCGCTCTGGTGGCAATCGATAGAAGAGGGCGTGTGCCGGTTCACCGTATTCGAGACTTCTATGCGGCTTGATCTCGTTCTGCCAGTGTACCACTGCCTCCACCGATCCAAATTTCATCGCTCTCCGTTCGACTTCACCAAAGAACCTCTCGATCTTTCCGTTTGTCTGAGGATGGTGCACCCTGGCTCTTATGTGCCGAATCCCATGGTATTCCATAAATTTCCGAAACGTGTGGTTTGCAGTCTCCGGCTCTCTGGCTGAAACAAATTGGGAACCATTGTCCGTGAGGATTTTACGCGGGATGCCGTATTCCAAAAACCCCTGTTCGAGAACCTGTATCGTGTATTGAGTCGTTGGTCGATCGAAGACGCCATAACAGGTAATGAGACGGGAAGAATCGTCCATGAATGCGATGAGCCATCGGTCCTGGCCGTTCAGGGTAATCATCTTCCAATCACCCTGCCAGAGAGACATGGAGTGTTCTCGCTCATAGCGAACCCATTTCCGCTGGTTTCGCTTCTTCAAGCTGATCACCACTCTCCCATGGGCGAGAAGGATCCGATAGATCGTATTGTGTGGAATATGGACGCCATATTCTTCCTCGATTTTCTTTTCAAGATGGTTGGGGCCGAGAGAATACCGGTCATGCGCAGTAAGCACGAGGGTAAGCACGAGGGTTTCAGTCTCATACGGGATTGTGGTTGCCCTTTTACCCGGGGGTCGCAGGCAGAGAGGATAGCCGTTCTGCCGATAAGATCTGGTACATCCGTTGCCGGCTTACCTGATGATACTCCGCAAGATCATGAACTGATTTTCCTCCTTTCCATTGACGAATGATACCTCGGATATCCCGGTCGGAGAGTTTGCTCACATCGACATATAAGTTTGATGTCAAATGATTACGGGATAACTACAGAAAAAATAGAAGGGATCTGGTCACTCTTCGATGGTTGAGAGATCCCCTGGATCTTCTCCGAGTTCCTGTGCACGGAGCACCCGTCTCATGATCTTGCCGCTCCTTGTCTTTGGGAGCGAGTCGACAACCCTGATCTCTGAGGGAACCGCGATCGGGCCGAGGGTGATCCTCACATGATAGAGGAGATCCTGCTTCAGTTTCAGGGTCTCGATGAACCCTTCCCTCAGGAGAACAAATGCCAGTATCCGGTTCCCTTTCATCTCGTCGGGAATCCCGACCACCGCCGCTTCTGCAACAGCCTTGTGCGCAACAAGTGCACTCTCGACCTCTGCTGTTCCGATATTATGCCCGGAGACGATGATCAGATCGTCTGATCTGCCCAGGATCATGATATACCCCTCTTCATCACGGACTGCCAGATCGCTTGCAATGAAGGAGTTCTCAGGCCCGCTCCAGTACATCCGGTATCGCTCCTCGTTCTGGTGCACCATCCGCGCCATCGAAGGCCAGGGCTCCTTGATGATCAGCTGCCCTGAGATACCCGAAGGCACCGGATTTCCTTCCTTATCAACGATATCAACAAGGACGCCCGGGATCGGCTTTCCTGCAAATCCGGGCTTCATCGGCTCTCCGATCATCGTGGTGATCATATGCATCCCGGTCTCGGTCTGCCACCAGGTATCGACAATCGGGAGTTTGCCTCTCCCGATTGTATGGTAGAACCACTCGAAGGCTTCAGGATTTAACGGCTCTCCCACTGAGCCGAGGAGCCGGAGGCTGGAAAGGTCGTATTTGTTCGGGTACTCCTCACCAAACCGCATGAACATCCGGATTGCTGTTGGAGCGGTGTACATGATGGAGATCCCATACTTCTCGACATACTTCCACCAGATTCCGGCATCCGGGTAGTCCGGGGTACCTTCGGTGATGAAGATGGTCGCCCCCATCAGGAGCGGACCATAGACGATATAGGAATGGCCGGTGATCCAACCAGGATCTGCTGTACACCAGTAGACATCTGAGTCCTTGATATCGAGGACGTACTTGCATGTATAGTAGGTACCCACCATGTACCCGCCGGTCGTATGCACGATTCCCTTCGGCTGGCCGGTTGTCCCGGAGGTATACAGGATGAAGAGGGGATCTTCTGCATCCATCGATTCGGGTGCACAGTTCTTTTCGCTCTCCTCCATCAGCTCATAGAAATCTCTCTCAAAGTCGGAGAGGAGGCTGATTTTTGGCGTCTGTGTCCTGAGCACAACGACATGGTCAACAGTTGTCGCATTAATCAGCGCCTCCTCAAGGATCGGCTTGAGTGGTATCGTCTTTCCCCGCCTGATGCTTGCATCGGCGGTGATCACGACCTTGGCACCGGCACCGGTGATCCGTGCATGCAGGGCATCAGATCCGAACCCGGCAAAGACAACCGAATGAACCGCACCAATACGTGCACAGGCGAGCATGGCGATGATCTGCTCGGGGACATTTGGCATATAGATACAGACGGTATCGCCCTTTCCGACCCCAAGACTCTTCAAACCGTTTGCAAACCGCTCAACCTCGCGGAGAAGCTGCCAGTATGTCAGGCTCCTGGTCGATCCATCGTCGCCATGCCAGAAGACTGCAACCTTGTTCCTCCGGTGGCCGGTGATATGCCGGTCCAGACAGTTATAGCTTATATTGGTCTTTCCATTGATGAACCACCGGGCAAAGGGATGCTTCCACTCCTTCACCGTCTCCCAGGGCTGGAACCACTCAAGTTCGTGGCTTATTCGTGCCCAGAATCCGTCGGGATCGGTGATATATCCCTGGTAGGCGTGCTCGGCATCCTTGCACCATGCCTCTCTCCTGTATTCAGGATCAGGCATGTACTTCTTTGTGCTCAATGTCACCTGCTTCTCGGACATGGTTCCTCCAAATTGACATGATTAATTGTGTAGAATGATAGATCCGGTTCTCATGCATCATATAAAAACATGGTATTCCGGGTCATGGCACCGGGAAGATAAGGAGAGGTAGTGGATGTTATTCTGGATTGGGCAGAAATGATGGTATTCTGCCCTGATTCAGTCGTATTCTCTCCAGGTGTGGGAACAGGAAACACACCGGAAGAACCGGACTTCACTTTCATCCGCGGACCGGAGCTGCCTGAGCCACCAGTACGCGACGTTATGATCACACTGCGGGCACCGTATAGCACAGGTTGGGAGTGTTGGGATGGCATCATCTTCGTCAACGATCACGATCTCTTTCTCCACTCTGGTTTTTGTCACCTTGAGAGATTCGGAATCGGTGATCTCTTCAGAATAGTCACATCTCCGGCAATGCATCTTTCCGGATCTGGCGATCATCAGGCTCTTACATTCTGGGCAGAAACGCATGACTATAGTATATGCACTGGAACTTTAAAGACTCCGCCATTCAGATACACCAATGGCGTCTTCCTCATCCTTTTTCTGATCAACCGATCAATATATTGTAATGAACGAATACCTGGTGCTTCTCTCCTGTATCGGCTTTCTCTTTTTTCTTCTGCCACACAGGTATAACTGGTATGCAGGCATAGTCGGGTGGGCATCGATATCCCTTCTCCTCCTTTTCGAATTGCCGGGTTTTCTTCAGATCAATAATTTCCTCTATCCGATCCTTGGAATCCTCTCGGTGCCGTTCGTCTATCTCACGGCGCGGCGGCTTCTTATGAAGGATCCTGTTGTAGGAAGTCTGACGAGGGCAGCTGCCTTTTCCTTCCTGATATATGCACCATTCGGCTTTTATGAGCCATTAAAGAACTGGCTGATCGGGGTCGTCGTCAACCAGACGGTCTGGATGCTGGAACTTCTCAGGTATCCGGTAACCTTCTATGAATGGAACACGATTATGGGGGGATCGATACCGGGGTTTGATATCGGGTTCCGTGTCGAGATCATCCTCGGGTGCACCGGGATCACCAGCATTGCGATCATGCTCGCGGTTGCAAATATGGTGCCGACGACAACCCGGCAGAAGATCCTCTCATTCCTCCTGATTGCACCGACAATTTATATATTGAATCTCTTCAGGAATGCCTATGTGATCATGGCATATACCGGGCAGTGGTATCCTTGGCTGCCAGAACTTGTTGGAAATGGAAATTACGGGTATGAAAGCTTCTTCTGGGCACACAATGTCTTCTGCGAACTGCTGGCGCTTGCGATTCTGATGGCAATCGCCTATGGCCTCTTCCGTTTAATCCCCGATCTTGGGGTATTGGCAGAGAAGCTGGTCTCCCAGTATATCCGGGATATCAGGCAAGTCTTCCTGAAAGATAGATGATCCGCTGGAGTGCCGAGAGATTTGTGCAGATCGCGATGATGATGACCGAAACCCAGATGAATCCGGTGACGCCACCGAGGATGAGGACAAGCAGGGTCTCGGGTCTTCCAAAGAACCCGACTCCTTCGAGCGGATCATCAATTTTTCCGCAGACACGGTCTGAATAGCCGACCTCGGCATAGACGACCGGCTTGATGAAGGTGTTCATCATGGAGCCGATGATGGCGAGTGTGACAACACCGAAGTCTGCTATCGGTGGGAGCGTGGTGAACCCGGAGATAATGGCAATTCCCGAGAGTCCGACACCAAGGAGTGCCAGCACATCGATATATTTGTCGACAATCCAGTCAAGAACCGCGCCGAAATTGCTGTCATGATTGGTTTTACGCGCGACACTCCCGTCTACAAGGTCGAGGATCGCAGAGATGAAGAGGAGGATGGATCCCGGAATAAACTGCTGATATACAAAGGAGACAGCACACCCAATCCCGAAAATAAGCGAAAGTATGGTGATCTGGTTTGGGGAGATACCCAGACGTACACAGAGGTTTGCGATCGGCTCCAGATACCGCATGCAGTGTGGACGTAATGTAGTAATGTTCATTGTTCACCAGATCGGCTTGTGATAAACCCTATATTCTTAAGGTATTCAAAGAGATATATCAATCGAGAGGATCAGAATGAGATCGCATCCGAAAAAACCACAGGTCATGATGATGTCCGAGATCACTGCAGATGGCAAGCTGACATTAAAGAAGGATGCATCCAGCAAGATCCTGATGAAATACATGGCAGAAGAGACCGAGACCCTTCTCCATACAACGAGAGCCACGTGCGATGCGATCATGGTCGGATCCCGCACGATCCGGATCGACAATTCGTTTCTGACGGTCAGGAAAGTTCCCGGCAAGAGCCCGATCCGCGTCATCCCAAACAGCAGGGGCGATCTGCCGCTCACTGCCAATATCTTCAAGCCTGATGCACAGACGGTGATTGCCGTCTCTGAAATTGCTTCCAGCGAACGGATCGATGCGATCAGGGCAACCGGTGCAGAGGTGGTAGTCTGCGGAGAGACCGAGGTGGATCTGCCCCTTCTGCTCGAAACACTGTACGAACAGTACGGTGTCCGGAAGATGATGGTGGAGGGGGGGCCGACCCTGAACTACCATATGCTGCATCACCGCCTTGTGGATGAGATACGGCTCATTCATCTTCCATTCATCGTCGGGGGTGATGATACGCCCTCACTTGTCGGTGGCATGCATATCGAGAGTGAAGACGAGATGATCCGGCTTGAACTCCGCACCCACTATCTCTGCGGCACAAACCTCGTCACAGAATACGATGTACTCTATCCTGCCCAATCATGAACTATATTGAACGCCAGATAACGCGGCAGAAGAGGATCAGGCAGATCAAAACAGGAGGCCTCATTCTTCTCTTCCTGATCCTTGGTATCTTAGCCATTGTCGGTATCTTCAGCCTCATCGATCCCATTGGTGGGACCGATGTCTCGGTGATCAGGATTGAGGGGACGATGGTTACCGGGGAAGCACGTTCCGGGGGCTATATCGGGAGCGAATATATCGGCAGTCAGATCAGGAAAGCAGCTGACGACTCCCTGACACAGGCGATCGTCCTCAGGATCGACTCGGGCGGCGGCACCCCGGCAGCTGCACAGGAGATCATCCGGGATATCATCTATGCAAAGGAGAGGAAGCCGGTCGTCGTCTCGATGGGCGATATTGCAACCTCTGGTGCATACTATATCGCCGCCTATGCCGATCGGATTTATTCGAACTATGATACCATGACCGGGGGTATCGGGGTGATATGGATCTTCTATGATACAAGCGATCAGCTCAGGAAAGAGGGGCTTGAGATCGATGTCGTAAAATCCGGTGAGATGAAGGATATGACACACCCCTATCGCGGACTGACATCCGAAGAGGAAGATGTCGCCCAGGATCTCGTTGATGCGAGTTTCAATCGGCTCTTTACGGATATCAGCAGCCAGCGAAATATCACCCGTGACTCCATCGAAGATGCACGCGTGATCCGGGGTGAACAGGCCCTTGAGATCGGGCTTGTTGACGAGATCGGCAACCTCCAGGATGCGATCGCCGGGGCCCGGGAGCTTGCCCGGTCCCGCTGATCGTTATTGGATGGTTCCCGGATTCAACCGCGCATAGAGGTTCATACGAGTGATACCGGATCGCCCTTCATGAACTCCCGGCAGACTGATGTCGCATAATGGCCGGGGGGAAGTGTGAAGGTGAGCCGGGCAGTATCACTTTCTGTTTCTGCATGTATCTCTGTTCTCAGGACGATCGGCCTGATCGATCCGTCAAATGCGCATTCCAGGTAGCCTGCCGCTTCCCTGAATGCACCTGATCCGATCCCGGCCTCTTCTGAGAGCCTGAGCATATACTCCTCCATCGGGCCCGGGTTTGAAATTGATGCTCCACCTGGCATGAATGCCGCGATCATCGCCCTCCCCCGTATGATATGCTGCCGTGCAGTCGGGAGGTTCTTCTCTGTTGCCCGGTCGGTTCTCCCGTTGAGGTAGACAAGGGTATCTCCTGCTTCGGGCTCATGCAGGGGGAGGGCGCGGTCGAAGCGATCCGAGATGGCGGCATTGAAGAGGTAGGACTGCCACGCAGAGACGAACATGGTGAGCAGTTTCGGCGGGAGGACTTTGAGTGCTCCCCTGTGATCGCCTTCGTGTTTTGAGAGATGATCAAGCATCGCCCGTTCAAATCCAAGTCTGACCGGGAGCGTATGCAATGCCTCCCTTGCATCGCCCGTATCCCTGAATGCCGCCCGTGCCGCTTTTACCTCCTCGTCTTCATGTGGGAAGGGATCGCCGATGTAGATATTCACCGCCTCCCGGTATTCTCCGCGGAGGATCGCCGATCCGACCCTGTGGGTGATTGGTTTCTGGGCACCGAATCGCTGGAGGCCGAAGTAGTTTGGGATCCCCGCCTGTACGGTCTCTGTTATTCCGGGGAGATGGGTGAGGTTCTCCCTCTCACAGCCTCGAATACTGATTGTAAACCGGTTCCCCTCAAGATCGCCAAGCGAGATGCCGAACTGATGCCGGTTCACCGGCTCGATTGTCATATCCTTAAATGAGAGTGCCCGTACCTGGTCTGCTTCGACCTTATAGAGCGAGATATAGTGGGTGGCAACGGCGTTTCTGTCCTTTGTGCCGGCCCAGCCGATCCGTTTTCTGCTGATCCCAAGCCGTTTTGCGATCTCCTGGATGGCGTGCTGATGCTCCCATGAGCGGCGGGTGACGGTGCAGATCAGGTACGGCCCGGTCCCGGTGAATGGCTTTGGGATCTCTTCGACAACAAAGTCTTCAGGCGAGGTTCTCAGCTTCCCGCCGATGCCGGGATGGTCGTCTCCATAGTACCGCATCTGAAGCTCGTGTTCCAGGGGATAGGGGCTTGGCATCATAGGAGTTTCAGATCTGAGGTGACCCGGTCGAGGAGTTCGGATTTTGCGGGTCCAAGGCCAAGGGCGGTGACGGTTCCCGGCGGGATCTCGGTGAGGCCTGCATCCTGGATGATGCATGCAGGGATGCCGTTTGCTTCTGCGACCACCTTCAGTTCATAGAGCGCCCGCTCCCCGCTCACCTTCAGGGCGACCTTCTTCTGCCCCTCATCCATCCATGAGCGTTTTGAGGCGGCAGTTGCTTTTTCATAGGCCCCGACTGCTGCATGGGCGAGCTGGGCGCATCTCTTCCCGCAGCTCATCTTCACATCGTCCCTGATGATCAGGCATTGTTTCCAGGCAAATTCGGGGGGTTCTCTCATCGTGGTTATCAATTGGCTGGGATGGAAGAAATATATGCCCCTGTGGATGATACGGCGATATTCTTATTGTCTTGCCGATCTCAGGTTCTCCCATGACAGATCTTACGATTGGAATGAAGGCACCGGATTTCTGCCTCCCTGATATCGATGAACATATGGTCTGCCTTGAAGAGCTTCGTGGCGTCTTTTCCGTCATCTACTTCTATCCAAAAGACAACTCCTCAGGCTGTACCCTCGAAGCCCGCTCCTTCTCGGATGCGATGGAGGAGTTTGCCAGGGATAATACGCCGGTGTTTGGGATCAGCCCGGATTCGATCGAAAGCCACCGGCGTTTCGCCGGGAAGCAGCAGCTCACAGTCACCCTTCTCTCAGATCCCGAACACCTGGTGATCGAGGCGTATGGCGCCTGGGAGCAGAAGAAGATCTCAGGCAGGGAGGATATGGGGGTTGAACGGTGCACCTTCATCATCGATCCTGATGGGAACATTGCCCACATCTGGCGGAAGGTGAAGGTGAAGGGGCATGTGGAAGAGGTGCTTCAGCGGCTCGAAGAACTGAGAGCAGAGGGGCGTTAGGGGCAGGCGAGCTCGCATGCCCGGCAGTGGTCTATTTTCCCATCGTTTCTGCTTTTATCTGCATCCATCCGCTGCATGCACCGCTCCCGGCTGTACCTGCCGGTATCAAATGCCCCCATCGGGCAGGTGCTGATGCAGTACCCGGGGCATTCCGGGCAGGGATCTGTGAGATCGATTGGTGCCGGTGGATCGGATCTGATATCTGCCCAGACTGCCCGGAACCTGATCCCCGGTCCAAATCCAGGCACCAGAACGAGGTTATTTTTACCCATGATCCCGATTCCGGCCAGTACTGCGGCATCCTTGAGATAGATCCCGCCGTCATAAAGCTGGTATGGGATCAGTCCGGCTTCGATCCCGTGCCTGTCATGCAGCCATCCTGCCAGCCGTCTCCCGATCGTTCCTAGCTGCCGATCCCCCGGTGTGCCACGCCCCTCCTCCCAGTAATCCATCTCCGGCGTGACCGGGTCATGGAAGAGGCCGAGGATGATGTAGGTTCCCTGATCTCTCATTGAACCCTGGTTGCCGTCTGCCCTGGCTGATGGACAGTTGATAAGCATAGCTGTGGGGAGGGTGCCTGCCACGTCTGCCCCGAGCCGTAGGGCATGCCAAACTGTTTTCTGGAGAATCTCCTCGTCACCGTTCATCAGCAAAGGATGGAACCGGGGGGTAAAAAAAGATCCGGTCGTATCATCCCTGCCTCCTCTGTGGTGGTGTATCTTCTCCTGCCCTCTTGAAAAGAATCATAACATCACGGCGAGAAGTAATCAGATGATGACTGTCCCTCCCCCCCGCCATCCCGTGCCCGCATTTGATCTCTTCAATGTCCTCTTCGAACAGATCTATGACCCGACGATGACCGTCGTCCTCACCTTTGACGGGCAGGTCGATGAAGCTATACTGAAGATGGCGACAATGCGGCTGATCCGATCAAATCCCTACATCAGATCGAGGTTTGCGGTTCTGGATGGACAGCCGGTCTGGGAGGAGATCGGGGAAGAGGAGTGGGGGCGGGCGTTTTCCATTCTAGAACTCCCGGAAGATGGAAAAATTCCGCCTGCCGTTCTTCCCCCGTCTGTTGATCTCCGTGCAGGCCCGCAGATCCGGGTGACGGTGTACCGGGGAACGGGCGGCGATACCATCTGTGTCACCTGCCACCATGGGTTCTGCGATGCAACGGGTGTCCTCACGATGGCAGAGGATCTCTCTTCGGCGTACCGGGGGGTTATCGCAGATCCTCATTATGCCCCCCCGGATACCGGCTGCTATGACCGGACCACCGATCGCATCCTCTCCCTCTTTACCGAAGAGGAGTGCAGGCTGGCGATTGCAGAGGAAGAGCCGTTCGTCGATCGCTGGCATTTTCCGGCTGAGCAGGTCGGACGGGGCACGCAACGGGCCGCATGCCGGACACTTCCGGTGGATCGGCTTGGCCGGATCAAGGCACTCGCAAAGGAGTATGGCGGCACCGTCAATGACGTCCTGATTGCTGCGTTCTTTCTGGCTTTTTTAGCGATCAGGGATGATCCCGCTGATCGTGGCACTCCCCGCGGCATCCTGACATCAGCGGATATGCGGCGGCTTCTGCCGGGGGCCGAACGCCTCCCGCCGATGAACCTCTCGGTTGCCTTTGAGCTGATGCTTGAGGCGGGTCCGGGTGCTACACTTGGGGATATCCTCCCGCGCGTGGTTTCTTCCATGAAAAGGCGCAAAGACGGCAGGATCGGGCCGGGCTGCATTCATTTCTATGATGAGATCTATGCCGGCGGGATGGATGCGGTGGAGGCGTTCTTTGACGATATGATCGATCGATATAGAAGAGATGGCGAGAAGAACCCGGTCTTTGCAAACCTGGGAATCATCAACCCGGATGAGTATCTTCCCATGCCCGGAAAAGATGGACGTGATCTCTCCCTTGAACGGTTCCACTTCATCCCCTGCATCTGCTGGCCCTATGGGTTCCTGATGGTGGCCTATACCTTCAGGGGAGAGCTTACCATTATGACGGCATATGAGGAGGGGCCGTATTCAACCGAGACGGTTGAGCGGTTTCTGGAGTATGTGGATGGGTATCTGGCATGAGATCCGATATCCGGGTGGATTGGGGTTATGATCTGATATGACGATGCAGGGAAACAGAATCTTCTGGTTAACACTCCTTGTTTGCGTTATTGCCTGTTGTATGGGTGCCGGCGCCTCGCAGAGTGCCGGGGATGCAATGGAATTCGAATCTGATGCATTAGAGGGGGGAGATGGTGTGGAGAATGAGGTTGGGGATATCCTCGAAGAACCAGAGACCGGAGACAGAGTGGTGTATATTGGTCCCGGAGCCGGCTCCACCTTTTCAGTTGCGTATCACCCGTCTCTTCTGTATCTTATCGCGGGGATTCTGCTGCTTCCTGCTGCCGGAGTTCTTCTTTATGTATTCAGGCGGAGGTGCCGGAAGGGGGATGGGCGGTAGCCCGGGGATACTCAGGTAATTACAACGGTTCAGGGCCACCATACTGCCCTTTTTGGATGCCTTCGATCATGAATTCCAGAAACTGCTCAGCGTGCTCTGGCTTCTCTGCGTTATTTGGAATGGTCGCAGCATAGACGATCGGCTCTCCGATCCGGATATTTTCGATCGATTCAAAACGTTGATATCCGAGATTCACCCGGACTTTTTTGTAATTATCCAGAAATTGTGGATCCGAGAGATCGATTTCAGGAGGCAGATCTATCCAGTGAAGACCGTGATCGCGTGCCACACTCCTGTATTCAAATACATAATCGATACCCCCGGCATCAAGGAGTGCCAGAAGATAGATGCTCCCCGATCGTATGCTCACTTTGTCACCTTCCGGGAGCAGGAGTTCCGGAAGTACGATGGAGATACCATCCCCGGATCTCTCCACAGTGGCCATGGGATGAATATGATCTCCGATCATCCTGTCAAAGAGTCCTTCATCGCCATAGTACTCCCCGGCAAGCGCTGTCACCATCAGCGCCCGGTATCCACAAGCATCGAGCATGGGATTTGAAAAACCAATGTGAACATCCGGCCTTGCAAGGATCTGGTACCAGTTATCCGGGGTAATCTCATCAGCATACATGCTCTGGTTTGTATAGGCGATCACGATCTGATTGGTTGCAAAAGGAACAAATGAATCTGCATACTGTCCCTCTCCATTATCCATCTCCCGGTACATCATATCCGGAATGAGAGCCTGGTCAGCTACCAACACCAGATCAAACCTGCGGTTCAGATCAGTGACCTGCCTGACTGCCTGGATGCTCCCATGACCTTCAACCTGAATGTCGACCTCTGGATGTAGATCCTCGTATGCCTCTTCAATTGCCTCAAGAGGAACAAGCATACTGCCTGCCGAGACGACCCGGACCGTCACTTCCTCCTCTGATTGATCCATACATCCGGCACCAAGCAGGAGCAGCAGAGTACAAAGTAGCAGAGTACAAAGCAGCAGGAACCGCATTATTCACCGCCGCTTAACCTCAATGGTATCAACCCATTTTACCCACGAACTTGCTTCGACGATGGTATTCTCCTGATCTGAGATGATAATCACCCTGAGGGGACCTCCCCATTCTTCATCAATGATCTCGCCATCCCGCTCATATGCACAGATCACTGAAAGACCTGGAGACGGGATCTCCCTGAGATCTTCATTCAGTGTCATGAAACCTTCTCCCTTGATCTGGTCTGCACCAAACACCCAGAGGTAGCCATCATCTGCTGAAATATAGACGAGATCCTCCGGCCCCATACCTCCGACCCTCTCGATAAGATCGCTGATCAGAACCCCACGATAGGTATTTGGACCTACTTTGATCCCTACGGTGGAGATACCATACCCATATCCTTCGACAGAGGGAAGCGATCTGAGCTCCTGGAGAGTGAGCACCTCTTCAGTATCACCAATAAGGGTCAGATTCCAGATCCGATCATCGGTCTGTTCAACGGGGGCGCTCATACAACCAGAGATGAAAAGTGCTGCGATCAACACGGCACACATGAAAAAAGTGCTCATTTGCATTTGCTCACGTCCTGCGCAATGCAATCAATACTCCGATGCAGACTCCTCCAAGCACCACAATCAGCGGGAGTGGAGTCTCTGTCGGAGGGATAGTTGCCGCCTCGGGCACCGGTTTCTCTATCAGCGATGACGCCAGGCTCCCGCGATCGCCGGTGAAACCTCCCTGGTAAACCCGGATCTCATCGACCCATTTGATAGAAAGCCCACTGGTTGAGGGAAGGAGATCATAGAAGTGCTGTGCCGAATCCGGGAGAGTCTCATGCATATCATAATTTCCATAGACATGCAGCCCCTCATCATTGGTGGAATTATCGGCAAAGAATACAACCCGCATCCCCATATAGTAATCAGGGACATATCCTGTCCCCTGCCTCTCACCAGCCCCCGAATCAGCTCCATTATACCAGCAGATACCAATTGGTCCCTGACGGGGTTGGGGTGTATAGACGTTGGCATATGGATAAACTACATGGTAACCATCGTTTGCCCGGATCATAATGTCGTCACCGGATTCTGCACCCCCGACAAGGTCACAGAGATCCTTGACATCCGTTCCTTTCACAGCTCCACGATCCTTGAAGTTTGTCATCTCTTCCGGGTCCCATTTGTCTCCGTCAAAGACAGGGCCCTGGTGATAGTATCGTGTCTCTCCATCTCCAAGTACAGGGAGATTTGCCTCCATCCATTGGTAACCAACTGTGATGTCATCCAGTATCGTCGTCTGATCCTGGGCAATCTTTGCCACATACACACTTGTCGTGGGTGCTGCATGCGCCATCCCTGTGGTAAAAAGTATGAGCAGGAAGAGTAGCATTACTTGTTTCAATTGAATTTTCATCATAATCACTCAATCTTTTTTTATATCATACATTCTGTCAATTCGTTTGGAACCACGGTCATCATTCGTGAAATGGTTTCATCCTGACCCTGAATCTTTACTTCGTAGGTTCCAATCCGCATGTGCTCAAAGACATGTGGAGTCGTTTCTCCGGTATATCTCTCGTAAAGATAGATTCTCTGTCCTGTTGGGGTGCTATTTATTGAGAGTGAACCGCTTTCATATGGAGTCAGGCTTGTTCTGATGGTGCCAGCAGATCCGGTGGTTTTCGGCCGTATTTTGATCTCTCCTGTTGCCGGAAGATATCCTGGCTTTGAAACCACAATCCGATGTTTCCCGGGACTGAGATTGTCTATAATTGCAGGAGTTTCCTCCTCTACAGGGAAGCCATTGATAAAAACAGATGCCCCCCGGGGATCCGATTCGATCATCAGATATGCTTCTGCTCTTTCATCCATCTGAATTGTGAGCGTCTCACCATCCCTTATTCTATCAGGTATGGAATAGGAGTAGTACGCATTATCGCAGTGAATGGTAATCCATCCGCCATCTCCTTCACATTCAACCGTTTCTGGTAGGGAATATAATGGATACATGCCGTTTACCGTGAATCGATCATCGGCAAAATCCAGCGAGTCAATTGTAATAGTTCTCTTGTGCTGGTACCCGATTGTATCGATTCTGATGGGCATAATTGCATCAGCATTGACCCAGACCCTCTGGTTTGGTGTGGCATCATACTTGTTGTTTGCTTCAAACCTGATGCTGTGCAACCCTTCACGAATACCATACAAAACAACCGGAGTAGTATATGGTGTTTTCCTGTTGTCAAGTACGATTTCCCTTTCAGGAGGATACGATTCTATATACAATCCACCGGAATGATTTCGCAGAACCTCTTCACTTTGATCAGGTTCTTTCTCGCTCCCAGTCTCAATCTCCACTCTATCAAATTCACTATCCGGAGGAGGCAGGATGTTCTCCTCACTCACCAGGGTAATGCCAAAGAGGGATAGGATACTGTTCCAGATGAATCTGAAAAATGAAATGATCGATCCATGGGTACCTTCCTCTTCTGTGAGAGATCCATTCTGTTCGTTCTCCTGCGGCATCCCGGCTGGATCGATTGTGCTTGATACATTTTTTACTGGTGTTTCTGTGATGGGTTTTAAAACACCCGTTTGATTCGAGGATACACCAGTCTTGTTCATTGAAGGTCCCGACTCCGGAATCAGGATAACATCGATGATGGTGGTTTCATCCACCTCTACATCGACTTCGAGGGTTTCATTCTTATATCCCTCTTTGACGAGGCTGATGATCCGCTCACCGGGTTCTACGAACTCCAGCAACGCATCAGTCAGGAGTCCGGTATCTTCACCATCAAGAAAGATCCCTGCACCTGAGGGAAGGGAGGTGATCTCGATCGTCCCTCCAATCTTTGTGAGGTTGAAATGCACAAACTCAACACCCTTATGAGTCACTGTCACCCATTCCTCATCCGGGATCTCATATCCCTCAAGACGAACAGAAACGGTATACATTCCGGTTTCAATATCTGTCAGCGTACAGGGTGTGTATCGCCCCATATCCTGATCATCAAGATAGACTGATGCTCCAATTGGATCACTATCAATCTGAATGGATCCGGTGGGTTCGGCTTCGCTGTTGATGATAATCTCACTCACATACTGAACCGAAATACCAGTTGTGGTCGGATAGATACCATTATAAAAATACCAGTACTCCTGGGGAAACGTCTCTCTTTTATCAGCGACACCAAAGACGTTCTTCCCTTCAGGGTTGACTGAGGTATCTGCAAAGAAGATGAGACGCATACCTGTCTGGTAATCCGGTACATACCCATCTTCATGATGGTACCATGTGATTCCCATAGGTCCCTGGCGTGATTCCGGATTATAGACATTTGAATACGGAAACGTCCTTCTCAGTCCATCTGATGCTTTTATTGTAACCGTCTCTCCTTCAGACATCCCTCCGACAAGTTCACAGAGATCCCGGAGATCAGTTCCTTTTACGGCACCCATGTCTTTCAGATTTTCATCTTCAGCAGGATTCCAGATATCTCCTTCAAATATTGGTCCCTGATGATAGTAGTGTGTAGATCCGTCCCCGAGAACCGGGAGATTCGATTCCATCCATGTGTAATCCACCACTTTTTCATTGAGAATCGTTACTCCATCTGCTGCATACCTGACAAGACGAACCTCGGTTGTTGAGGCAGAACAAACCGAAATACACAGCCCGGCTATAATAATCAGGCAAAGAAATAGTGTTTTAATGGTTTTTGTCATGAAAACACCTGTTACTTATACCAGGTATCTGGCAATGCAAAAAAGGATGAATGAATCCCTACCTCCTCCTCACAAGATAGAGTAATCCCAGAGCCATTATCGGGATAAGGGGAGATACTGGCAGGTTGGTTTTAGGGGTTGGTTCAGCTGGCTGTGTCGGAGAGGCTGTTTGCTCAGGGAGTCCCGGGCTTACTTCCTCTGAGGTTTGCTCAGCCACAGGTGCCTGGCTGCTCACCGGTTCCGTTGGTATCGGTGTGACTGGTTGTGTTTCATATACAAACCCGGATGATGGCGTTGATGAGGATCCGCCGCCGCCACCTGAATTTCCTCCCCCTCCGGGAACGGAAAGTCCTATAAGAGCAAATGAGGATAGACCTCCCGGAGAGTTTGCTTCAAAAATGAAATCCCCGACATTATTGGTGCCGATCATGGTGGTTGTGAGTGAGGTGGTGCTTCCATCATCAGCCCTGCGCATGATAACGACACGATCAACCCCTCCCATTGCCGTAACCCAGGCAGGACTTACTACCATTCGTATCTTTGCAGACTGAATGAGTCCTCCATCTCCGGCATTCGCCACATTGGTCTTCTGAATGTTCAGGACATATGCGACATCAAGGATTCCCTTTCCTGATTGTTGGGCTGTGAGGATAAAGCCACTTTGAGCATTTGCATCAGGCTCTTTTGTGATGGTGGATGAAATTTTTGCATCGGAGGGGGGCATTCTGCCGAGATCAATTTCAATCTCAGAATGTGCTGTTCCAACCGTACTATCAATAGATGCGGTGAGTGGAGTCGTGGTTGCCGTTATTCCTGCAACAAGCCCGGTGATTGATTGAGCTCCGTCTGTTGGGGTGCCGTTTGTCCGGACTATTATCTGCTCCCAGCCATTACCAACATTCTGCATTAGAATATTGTTGCCTTCTGTTGTTACAATTGCATTTGTCTCCTGCAGGTTGATGGTTATCTGCTGTTCATTCCCCACTTCGCTAACCTGAATGCCAGGTGGAGCAAAGGATGATTCACCTGATGCTACCGGAGTTTGGTCATCCGGATCTCCTGTTCCGGAAAATGTCAGGTCAAGCTCTTTTGTCGTCCCGCTCTCAAATGGTACTTCCTGGTCGGCTTTGAGGTTGTCGATCCAGAAGGTCACTATGGGATTTCCTGATGCCATATCATCTTCGGTTGCCTGAACGATAAGCCTCGAACCAGCTATTCCGGTTTCTCCATAGGCTCCATATTCTGTGAGGGTAAATGAACCGCGTTCATTGAAATCGACCTTGGCTGTGATGACAGTTCCAGGCGGTGCACCAATTCCATCAATTGTTACGCCCCCATAAAACTCAGCTGGAAGAGGAGGAATCGCTGACGCTGTTCCGATGAAAATACTGAAAAGAAGTAAAAAAATGAGAATTCTGGATTTCATAGTACACCTTTACATAATCAGAGGCTTGCAAGCTCTCCATTTTCGGTCAGATAGACCCAGTATCCATGTGTGGGATACATCTCTTGTGTATCACTGTAACTTCCGGATCCGCCCCGGATGATAGCAGTCTCGTACTTCTGGTTCACCGGGTCATAGCCGATCGCCTGTGTCCACCCATCTCCAAGCGAAAGGAGTGTGTCCCGTGCTGATGCCGGCTCTAACCCTGAGAAACCGATGGCATTCCATCCCTTGTAGAGCTCCCTTGTTGGAGGTGTCTGGACGGGGTTCTTGTCATAGAGAAGCGCGATCTCAGATTCATCAGCCGAGTAGATCCAGTACCCATTCAGGGGCGGGATCTGATCTGTGAGTTTGACCGCTCTCCAGAGCTTCAGTGCAGAATTGTATTCCCAGATACTTCTGTCCATTGTATCCACAGAAGCAAAGATCTGAGCGGTGTTGTTTCCACTCGAGAGTCTCTTTGGTACTGAGATGAAGTTCCAGCCTTCTCTGAGCTGAATGAGATCATCTGCCTCAATCTGCGAAGGAAGGTCGGTCAACTCAATCTCATCGATACTGCCGACACGCTGTTTACCTGAGGTGAGTGCAGATCCAACAAGCCTGAGAGGCCACGTTGGTTTCTCTCCATCTGCCGGGAGTGGCTGGTCGTTTACTTCATCGGCGACGATGATATTGTTATTTCTTTTCACAAAGGTGCTGTGGAATGTTGCGGAGAAGTCATCCTCTGTTCCTTTAATTCCATCCGGTCCATAATCGATGACGGTTACATTGTACCCTTCATCTGCAAGATCATCACGGTAAGGATCAGATCCAAAATCATGCTTGTTCTCGTCATCGACCCAGCCGACCAATGTCCAGAGGGGCATTCCTGACCAGACATTCTCATCATCATCGGTGTAGATGAAACCATGACCTCCCATCGTGCAGGCTTTACCTGATTCGAAGTACGATCGTGATATATTGTCTGAAATCGCGCCGTTCAGGATAAGTGTCCAGTCTTCACGTGCTCCGGTATGGATCTCGATGGTGGAGATGAGTTTGTTTGAGCAACCTGCAGCTGATGGGTACTGGATACCATCGGACCAGTAGTAATGCCAGTACTCTTCTTTCAGCGTTGTGCGCATATCGTCTGCTCCAAAGATGCCATCAGGTGTGTTGAAGAAGAGGCGGTATCCATCTGTGTAATCAGGGACATATCCCTGGCGTTCTGTCCACCATGCGATGATGGCTTCACCCTGTCGTTCAGGTGGCGAGTTCAGATTCGTGTCATTAAGCTTCATGACATAGCCATCAGAGGCTCGTAAGCTGATTTCACTGTTTTCTGGGGCTCCGCCGATCAGATCACAGAGATCTTTGATAGATGTGCCTCTGACAACCTCATCGACTTTACCCGGGTTTTTGTCTTCAGCAGGATTCCAGAGATCATCCGGATCGAAGGTCGGACCCTGGAAACGGAGCCGGACGCCGTCTTCTCCTCCATATACCTGGAGATTCTCTTTCATCCAGAGGTAATCTTTTGTCACCTCCTGAATGACAGTTACTCCGTCTGCTGCATATTTGACGATGTGAACTGCTGGTGCTTCGGTGGGTGTATCAAATGCGGTCAGCTCGATCGTCTCGATATTGCCGACGCTCTTGCTCCCCTTTGCTCCATCCCCGACAAGGCGGAGTGGGAATGCATTGCCGGTTATAGCGGTTCCATTTATCGTGTTTGCAACGATGTAATTGTTTTTGTTCTCTGCTATCTCCTGGCTTGTGAAGTCTTTGCTATAGGGTGATGCACCACCGGAAGAGACGATAACCGTGTATCCGGTCTCCGCCAGCTCTTCACTGAAGAAGTCTGCACCTTTCATTCTGTCATCATCGATAAGCCCTGCAAGACGCCAGAGAGGAATGCCGGTCCAGACGCTGACGCCATCGTCGTAGGTTACAGCATTCCGGGCAGCTTCCTCTTCAAACAGGCTCTGTGAGATGGTGGCTGTTATCTGTTTTCCTTTGAGGGTGAGTACCCATTCATCCTCTTCCGGCTCCTCCGGAAGACCGGAGATGGATATAGAGGCAATATTACCGACACGCTGGCCTCCACTTGTCAGTGCAGATCCAACCAGCCTGAGTGGATAGTGATCATCCAGTGGGGCTGCATTCACTTTGTTTGCGATGATATAATCATTATTTCTGGCGATATCGGCACTTGCAAAGCTTTTTGAGTACCCATCTTCAGCTGTAATGGTGACGGTGTACCCATCTGCTGCCCGTGTGTCATTGAATTTCCAGTGATTGTCTGCATTGAGATCGTCAACCACAGCGACCAGGTACCACAGTGGCATGCCGGTCCAAACATTGTCATCATCATCTGTCCAGTGATTGGAATGACCACAATCAACCCCTTCTTCAAATTCAGATTGTGTGAACGTCCTGTTGAACGCACCATCCAGCGTGATAGTCCACTCGGTCTCTGGTTGTGGCAGTCCAACCAGCTCAATCTTTACGATATTGCCGATCTTCTGCCCGCTGGACACATCTGCTCCCACAAGCTGGAGCGGGAAACAGGGCTTGTTCTTCTCTCCGATGGTTTCCGGAAGTGGCTCCCCGTTGAGTTTGTTTGCGACGATGATGTTGTTATTTCGAGCTACTGCCGCACTCTGGAAGTTGATGGTGTACTCGTCCCCTGCAATGACTTTAACCGAGTAGCCGAGGGCTGCAAGGTCATCATTGAATGCTCCACTGCCATGTTTGTTGGCATCATCAACATTTCCGACAAGCCACCAGAGTGGCATCCCGCTCCAGACATTACCATCTTCATCAGTGTAGTTGGCACCATGTGGGAGGGTAGAACATTCAATTGCGCTCTCAAAGTACGTTCTGTGAATCGTTTCACTGAGTTCACCTTCAAGCTCCAGTGTCCAGTCCCCGGGCGTACTGCCGCCACTGACAGAAACTTCAATGCGGACGTATGCGGTTGCAGTCTCAGCTGTTACCGGTTTGGCCCCGAAATAGAACTCGACGATATCTCCATCATTCAGTTGATAGATATTGAGTCCTTCAGTTTCATAGTTGCCAAAGTCATCAAGGGTCTGGCCGTTGACATTGCAGATCCATGTTGTCCCAGCGTCTTTATCAAAGAGGTATTCATCGATCCCATCCAGCAGGAGGATCCCCTTTGTGTCAAATGCCTTGTCATTGACGGTGAGGTCGAGGCCTGCTGCATCGAGTGCACCAAGGGGGGTGAGGCGCTCGACATCATATGAGGTTTCGGATGTTGCCTCAAGTGAGAATGTCTCATCCTGAAGTTCGAGTGTGTCGTCAAAGAGGGTGTCCGGATCGTCTTCAGGTGCAGCTTCATTGCTCATGATAGCAATCTTTTCAACGTATTTAACTGAGAGACCTGTTGTGGTCGGGAAGCCTGGTTCATAGTAGTACCAGTACTCCTCCGGGAAGGTCTCTTTCATATCATTGACGCCAAAGACACCGTCATCTGCAAAGAAGATCACTTTCATTCCGCTGGAATAGTCCGGGACATATCCATCACCATCGAGGTACCATGTGATTCCTATCGGCCCCTGTCTGGCTTCCGGATTATACACAATCGAATACGGGAACGTCTTTGAAAAACCATCGTCAGCGATGACCTTTACCGTATCACCAGCTGACATCCCACCGACGAGATCGCAGATATCCGCGAGATCTGTCCCTTTTACAGCACCCTGATCTTTGAGATTTACATCTTCTCCGGGATTCCAGGGATCTCCTTCAAAAACTGGTCCCTGGAGGGAATAATGCGTTGTCCCATCTCCAAGGACGTCCAGGTTTGTTTCGAGCCAGGTATACTCTTTTGTTGTTCCATTCAGAACAGTTTCACCGTCTGAAGCATACTTTACGATTTGGAGCTCGGTAGTGGCTCCTGCTGCTGGCATGATGATGAGTAGAAGAGCCATCAGCATACACAATAGTAAGGCAGTCTTTTTCAATAAAGTCATAAACTATCACCATTTTCCCATTCAGCAAATATGGAATTCTATCTCCGGATAAAACCAGATTATAGGAGGTTGATTGAAAGAATTAAATAACTTATTTTAACTAAATTAACTAAATTTAATTGACTAACAATGGTGTGTGTTCGTGATAAGATGAGAGCTCTTGTGTAGCTCCACTCTGAAACCATTACAGTAATATTCATGTGAAAAGCCTGTACGCCTTTTTCAGGTCTACATCATTTTTATTCGATCGTTGTCAATCAGGTTCAATAAATCAAATTACCATTCTAATTAAAAAGGAAAATATTCATATCTACTGTCATCACTTTCACTGGTATGCAACAGAAACAGATAATTAGCATCACCCTGTTGCTTCTCTACGCTGCTCTCTTCTTCAGCGGTTCTTCAGGGTCAAATGAGATGGGATCACCCACGAGTATTCCGGCAGAAGCAAGGGGTCTCACAGCCTCCTCCTGACCTCTTTTATTCTTCGATACACTATGGCTCACTTCTCACTTCTCCGTGATCGCTGCCTCCTCTCATTCTCCCTCCTTGGGGGTCTTATCCTCGGCATAACGGTTCTGTCTCTAGTGAATATGACTGTGCAGGAGCTTTCTGATATCCCACATCTCCTGAGAGTCGCAGCTGATTCAAAGGTCTTTGACTCGATCATTCTCACCATGGGGGCCGGCGCACATACGATTATCATCCTGATGATCTTTGGAATCCCACTTGCCTATGTGCTTGCACGTGCAGAATTTATGGGAAAGAGGATCATAGAGACGATCGTGGATATTCCACTGATGCTCCCCCATACCGTTGCGGGAATCCTTGTGTATATCCTCTTCATGAAACGGGGTTTGATCGGGGGGCCACTCTATGATGTTGGTTTTTCATTCGAGGATGCCTATCCGGGAATTGTTGTTGCGATGCTTTTTGTATCATCCCCCTATTTCATCAATTCGGCACGCGAAGGGTTTGAAAAAGTGCCGGTTCACCTTGAGAATGTGGCAAGGACCCTCGGGGCAACACGTTTTTCAGCATTTCTGCATGTTGTCCTGCCCCTGTCTGCACGTTATATCTATAACGGGGCAATTTTTTCCTGGGGACGGGCGATCGGGGAATTTGCCGCAATTATCATGATCGCGTATTACCCGATGGTCATTTCAACACTGCTCTATTACCGTTTCTCTACAGGAGGACTCAAAGAGAGTAGCAGTATTGCTTTTATCATGATACTCGCATGTTTTGCTGTGTTCCTGGTACTTCGGTATCTTTCACGCTTCATCGGGAGGTATGATGATCGAGTTTAAGAAGCTCTCGCTCAGACTTGGAGCTTTTCATCTTCAGGATCTTTCAATCAGGATTGATAGAGGAGATTATTATTTCATTATAGGTCCCTCAGGTGCAGGAAAAACAGTGATTCTTGAGGCGATCGCCGGACTCCACCTGCCTGATTCAGGAGAGGTCACAATAGATGGCCGGCATTCAACCGCTATACCCCCGGAAAAGCGCGGGATAGCGCTCGTGTACCAGGACTACTCACTCTTCCCGCATATGAGTGTCGAAAAGAACATCGGTTTTGGTCTTAGAATGCAAAAATGCTCAAAAGAAGAGATTCAGAGCCGTGTGAGCGGTTTGCTTGAACAGTTTGATATCGTACATCTTCAAAACCGGTATCCCGGCACCCTGAGCGGCGGGGAACAGCAGCGGGTTGCCATAGCCAGGGCACTTGCCTCAGATCCCGATATTCTTCTCCTTGATGAACCATTTGCAGCACTTGATCCGATTACGCGGGAACAGATCATTCTTGATCTTCTCCGAATCCACCGTGAGAGGAAACTTACCATTGTACAGGTGACCCATTCACGGGAGGAGATCATGCGTATGGCAACCCGGTGTGCAGTGATCATCAATGGAGAATGTGTTCAGGAGGGACCGGTCCGGTCCGTCTTTGAAAATCCTGAGAGTACGGTCATTGCTCGGTTTATCGGTATGGAAAATATCATTCCGGGAGTTGTCGGAGGACGTATATCCGGTCTTGCATCTGTTGATGTCAGAGGGGAGAGTGTCATTGCCATCTCTGGTGTATCTCCCGGAAAAAAGGTTGAAATTCTGTTTCGTGCCGCTGATGTGATGGTCCAGCTTGTTGATGGGCAGAAAAGTTCGGTGCAGAACCGTTTTAGTGCAACAATAACTGCTGTGGTGCCCCTTGGTGGTTCCCTTACACAGGTACATCTGGATGCAGGCTTTCCAATTATTGCGCTTGTAACCACTCTCTCAGTAGAGGATTTGAAACTTGTACCTGGTATGGAGGTGGTTGCATCGATCAAGGCGAGTGCGATCAAAGTGCTTGAGACGAATGAATAGTGTGAATCATATGTATGATTCTGTTCATTCCTGATTGACCGGGACTGATAGCCATTTCACTCCTAATTGCTCAAATGGTGGAAAGAACAATGTTTTCCCTTTACCGCTCAAGAACTATTCATGCATAAGGGAATGGATCAGATCCAGCACCATGTCAGGACGTTTCTCCAGGCATCCGGCTCCCACGGATTCGATCACACCGCACGGGTCACCCGCCTCTGCCGGAGTATCGGCATCCGCGAGGGTGCGGATATGGCGATCCTCATCCCTGCTGCCCTTTTCCATGACATCGCCCGCCCCCTTGAGGAGGAGACCGGTATCCCCCATGAAGAGCAGGGGGCGGAGATGGCAGAAGCATATCTCCGATCAATTCAGTATCCCGGTGACATGATCCATTCAATCTGCCACGCAATCCGTGTACACCGGTACAGCTTGGGGATTGCGCCGGAAACCCCCGAGGCAGAGATCCTCTCGGATGCCGACAAACTGGATGCGATGGGTGCAACCGGCATCGCCCGGACCTTCATGCAGGCAGGGGAGGAGGCCAGTGGCATTCCCGGTGCGGTCGCTCATTTCCATCTGAAGCTGCTGAAGCTGAAGAACCGGATGTACACGGAGACTGCCCGTGAGATGGCCGAAGAGAGGCATGCATTCCTTGTTGATTTTCTTCGGGAGCTTGAGCATGAGGAATCCGGGGATTAGATGGTGGGAAAGGTGACTCCTTATTCGGGTCTTGTTGAGCTTTGGTTGTATATAGTTATATGATACATCATTCTGTATGTCAGCTGCCAGTACCTCGGCACCCTCTCCTCCTCTTGATTCAATCCGGATGATCGAGGAGTTTGTTCAGGAGCATAGCGGGGAGTTCCGGCGGCGAGCTCTCTGGTCATCTCTCCCTCGAAAAATGATGTACCAGACCTTCAAAACCGCTATTGAGTACCTGATTGAATCAAACAAGATCGCCCTTGATGCCGATGGCAACGTCTGCTGGATCTTTGATCCTGAACTCATCCGATATTATATGGCGCGTGAAGACTTGCGGATTCCTCCAAAAAAGGAGAATTAGTTCTTCTTCGCAAGATCGATTCTGAATCCTTCCATTGCGATCAATTCCATGTCCTCCATGGATACATCGCTTACTATAGCCGGATACTGTCTGACAAGCCTGAAGATCGCCGCATCGTCTGGGTAATCGGGTTCGACGTTCGCATCAACGTTCTTCTGGATGACCATCCTTGTCGGGTCGATGTTGGTTCCATAATATTTCTTAAACGCTATCCGGTCATCTTCTGGGACATCGAACCAGTCGGCAGCCTCGGCGACGGTCGGATCAACCGGCACCCACCCATATCCGGGGAGGTAGTAGTCTGCCCAGAAGTGGGTGCCTGGCGTATCCTGGAGGATCATCTGGTATCCGCCTGTGGCACGTGCAGGAATGCCGAGCGAGCGGCAGAATGCAGAGAAGAGCATGCTCTGCGTGCCGCAGTCTCCATGGCCGGTTGTGAACATATGGGTCGATTCAGCCACTTTCGGGGTTTTTGCATCCAGTGACATATGCGGGACATGGCTGTAGGGGTAGGTGGTGATGATATGCTCGTAGATCATCTGGGCCTGCTTATGCGGATTTGTTTCGCTTCCGACGATCTCATGTGCCTTGTTCCCTATCGCGTCGTTCACCTCGATGTTCCGCTCAGAACTCGTATACAGGATATACTCGGGATCGGCTGTGTTGTACTCCCCGACTGTTTCAGGATCGATCACAAAGATCCCCTCATAGGAGGTGAATTGTATGTCAACCGTGATGACCAGATCGCCATCGATTGCATCGGCTGGTATTTCATAGTAGATGATCCCGATCTCCTGATGCACATCCGGCCCCTTCACGATATACTCCGGGTATGTCATATTGGTGACCGTGACATCACGCTGGATATCGGTCTCGATGGGGTGTGGGTACCAGATCTTCATGGTCCCCCCTGCCGGGAGATCCTCTTCCGCGATCTCAAGGTACATCGTTCCCTCATAGTGGATCGGGTTCCTGTAGGGGAGTTCCTCTGTCTTCAGGCTGCCTGAACGGAGATCATCTGCAAGGGCATACCGGGACATAAATGCAAAGGTGAATGGCAAAACCTTCTTTTGGAGAAGCTCGGTATTGGCATAGAGGTAGTTCTTTGTGGTATCATAGAAGTAGAGGGTCTCGCCATCAGAGACAAGTGTCTGGGCTTCGTCTGCAAGCCAGCTATCAATCTCCTGATCGCTTATTCCGGGCACCCCCTCTTTCAGGGAATCCCGGGCAGCGGCCTCATCGAATGAGAACTCAGCATAGGTTCTGTTTGCCGTAAACATCGCATTCCGTGATCTGATCCCGGCATCCGGGAATCCATTGGCAAAGTACCAAACCGCCGATCCTTCAAATGCGGCCTCTGCTGCCCGGTAGTTTCCGGCTTCATACTCGGCAAGTCCTTTGTTATATTCCATCTCGCCGATGCTTGATTCCTGGTACCCCGGGTGATCGGAGACGCAGCCCGCAGAAGCGAGCAGAGCAATCATCAGGATGATGAGTGCGGGAAGTTTTATTCCAGTTCGCATATGGGTAAAAGCCACGTATGTAGATATAAGGGCTTTGGGATAGTGGGATGCCGGT